>Ga0268360_1000345_pt1 | contig 86730 bp, 81 predicted proteins | sample BioMet11_FD_192465 | JGI IMG/M metagenome (GOLD analysis project Ga0268360, IMG submission 192465) | Sewage microbial communities from Oakland, California, United States - Biofuel 11 (Illumina Assembly) | ecosystem: Engineered > Wastewater > Sewage > Unclassified | place: USA: California... | reverse complement strand
TCAGTATTAACCCACTCCTTATCATGTCGGCTACCTCCTTGGTGATCTTCGCAATCCCAATGGTAGCTATATGGTTGGGGTGGGTCAATTTCTTACCGGCTTTTGCGGTCAATTATAGCCCGGCGGTGACACAGAAGCTTCTGTTTTTATAAAATCCCTTAAAAGTGATAAGCTTATAAGTGCAATAATTATCCACACTGCAATGTTAGCCACTAATGTCGATTTCACAGTTTTTTGCCTCTATTTTTTAAATTTTTGCCACCGTATAGAAGGGACACCATTCTATTATAAATTTCAGAAAATTCCATTGTACTTATCTTGACGATAATAAAAATGTATGAAAACACAGAGATAGTAACCACGGCTAACATGTGTGGATTTATTTCATATTGTCCCACTCTGCAAACAGCTACATTTTTGTTTAAAAACATTGTGAACAGTAATACAACGAAACATAGCAGCAGCACAAAGAAAACATCAATTAGAAGCATCATTTTTTTTATTAAATTTTCCATATTCCTACACCCTTTTATTGTCTTGAATAAGTTTCTGAAAAATCAGGTCTTCTTTATAAATTCGTTCTTTGTTACGACTAAGGTGCAGCATAACCTCAACAGTTGCCCATAAAAAGGAAAGTGTGGTCAAAACTGCGATAATAAGTATCATATATCGTATTGCATTAGTACCTTTCAATAAAGTTATCTGAAACAATACAAAATAAAATATAATTACCGCAAAACACAATATCGAATTTAACATTATTATATCTGTTATAAATAAACAATCTTTTGTTTTATTAAAAATATTCATTTTAATCATCCTATAAAAAATAAATTAGTATTTATAAGAATTTATATTATTAATCATTATATTATTATATTTTTAATTATGTTTTTTCTCTTGTTTATTTTATTTCTAAAAAATTATCAATATTAATTGGATTAATATCTGTAAAATCTACTACTGCAGGGATGTTTAAACTTGCAATACAAAACCTGGTTCAAATTTTTGTTTCAATCCAGTCTGCAGGTTTGACGCCTGCAATAAAGGCTCATTAAAATGAGATAAAAAACAATTTGAGGTTTTTGCACAAGGAACAACAAATATTGCTATATTCATCTGTAAAATGTGTTTTTTGCAATTCCGAATATCACAACTTGCAGCATGCGCCTGAACTTTCCAATCTTTAGCCACTTCTTCAAAATCGATAATATCATCGGGACATAACTAATTTTCTCCCTTTAAAACTGAATAAATTTTAATTTTTTGCACCCATAAAATAAAAACAACCGACAGTATTATTGATGTTCCTATTACTATTTGTGTATTTAAAATTTCATTGCCTAAAGTTACACCAATCCACATGGCAATAAGCGGATTTATAAAAGATATGCTGCCTACCCTGCTTGGCGGTTCCACTGCAATAAGCCAGCAATATGAAGAGAAAGCTATAATTGATCCAAAAATCACCAAATATAACATGCCAATTATTGGTAAAGCTGATATGTTGCCTGACTTTGCGAAAGTTTCTCCGATAAGAAAACCAGCTATTGCTTGAATTGGAGCACTGATTAACATTGCAATTCCAGTAGAAAAAATCCCCGATTGGGAATATGGAAAAATCTTTAACAACATGCTCCCAAGTGCCCATGAAAAAGAACCAGCTATTACAATTAATACTCCATATGTGTCTAAATATAAACTATCGCTGGTATTTTTTTTGGACATAACTATTATTAGTACTCCAACTGCACCACAAACGACAGATATAATTTTTAATACAGTTAATTTCTCAAAATGGAAATACATGACATCAAGCAAAATCATAAAAAGTGGAATAAGAGACTGTATTACTGCTACTATTGAAGAAGGCAGATATTGGCACGACCAGCATGTGCTCGCATTAGAAACAGCTAAAAGCAGAAAAGCGGTAATAAAAATATTTATCCATTCTTTCCATTCCGGAAATGTTTTGTGTTTAAACAAAGACCAGCCAACAATTAACATGCCGGCAATAAAATAACGGATAGCAGAAGAATATAGAGGAGGAATTTCTTTTACAACCACTGAAATAACAAAAGGAGTTGAACCCCATATGAAATAAGTTGCAATATATGCAATGAAAAGTTTTAAGTATTTCTTTTTATGGAGCTGCAAAAATAATTCCTCCCTGCTTCCTGCATCATTTATCAATAATAAACTCGCTCAGACGGTTGCCATTCTTATGTCCCGCATCAAGCTTGAATACATGCTCCAAAGCATAGCGTGCATCTTGGGTATCACCAACTCCGACAAGTGCAAATGCCAAGCTGTACTAGTATTCCGGATCGTATTTAAGATCTTCTCCTATATTTTCAAGTATTTTTATACTTTTAGTATATTCTTTTAACTGGATAAACTTTTTAGCCTTCTTAAATCTATAGGCTGCCGTTTTTATGCGAACTTTTCCCCATAAAAACAAAAAAATAAACAAAATTGAAATAGATACAAGCGACTCAATAACACCTGTATGTTCCATTTATCCATCTCCTAAAATTTGCTGAATCCTGCCATATAACCTATAAAAACAGGATTCAGCGTTTACGTTACTTTGAATTTGTATTTGCTTAATTTCTAACTATCTTTTATCAATATTTTGTTTGCTATGTTCTAAAACAATCATGTAACGCTGTTTAGGATAAATATACCTGCTAATTTAATTCACTTATTATTTCTTTTTCCCCTTCACGCAATTGTGTTTTAGGTATATTTGCATGCCATCCGCTTATCACTGCTGACAGCAGGATACATCCAGCCGCGCTGCAGATAAGGACTAATGCAGGAACAAGAATTATTCCGTTTGCTACAAGGCTTGGAAGTATGGAAACAATAGCTATTTCAAAAAAGGATATGAATGCATAAGCAATACCGTAATCCTCAAGTGTCTTTGTCTTAAAAGCCGGATCGACAACTCTCAGAAGGGTAACACCTATTGCAACAACACCTGTATTCCAGCCATAAACAAATATTCCTCTTTCAAACCAAAAATTGTGGAAAACTCTGCGCGCAAAAAACATAAGGAAAAACACGCACGCAAAAGCACCAAACAAAAATAGCAGAAGCATTGGAGTTGCGTATTTTACGACAACAGAAATTTGTATGCTTGCAATACCAAACGCTACAAGATAGTCAGTTACCCAAGAGCCTATGCGGTTCATTACATGTTTGTCAACATAATGTCCAAGTTTTACAGCATCAAGGACTTTTTGGATTAAAACTCCGGCAAGCATTGAAAGACACATCATGGGAATTTCGTATTTACCTGGCAATAGTGTTTTTGTGAAGGTATATACATAATAGCCTAATGCAAATGCAGCCATAGTAAGCGCAAAATGCCACGTAAACGGATCAAGCGCTATGGGATTAACTGTTTCTTTACCCATAGAAACACGCTCGTTAACAGGAACAAAACCAGTAAGCATGCTCTCAGGAAGGCTCTTAATATCTTTTACAATTCTTGTCCAGCCTTTACGTGTTGCTATATTAATTATTATCATCCCACCGATAAGACCTGTGAGAAGGCCAACTGTTGCTGATGTATAACCTACTGTGAGCGCTTCTTCCCACCCGTAGTTCTGAAGCGTTTTGCCTATTGCAGTAGCATATCCATGGCCTCCAACAAAACCAGCTGGCAGCATCAAAGCAAAAGCTTGGTTGAGGTTTGGAAAAAGCGGTACAAGAACTAAAATACCGAACAACAAAGCTGAGCCAAACTGGAAAAATTCACTGCCTAAATTATAAAAAAATGTGTCGCCAATATCTTTAATAACTTTTTTGATAGGCACTTTGACATAATTTTCTTCTTTGCCCAAAAACAGAGTAGCGAACAACACAACAACAAGCAGATACGGATAGGAAGTCATATAAGGGGTCCCATTCTCTCTAAGCGAAAACGGGAGGATGTTCAGAAACTGCCAGCCACAGAAAAGTGCGATAAAACCTGCAATAAGTGAAGATGGCATATAAATGTACTGAAATATCTTTAATTTCGAGCGGATCAAGTGTGATATAAGCAAGATAACCGACATTAAACCAAAATCCATGAGCATTTCATAGGGTCCAAACATTTTATTGCCTCCTATACAAACAGATTTATGGTACTTGAATACGCTAAAATTGAAAAATTATTACAATTTTCAATACAGGCTGTCACGAAAAATATTTGCATGCCAGCCTGTATCAATATTACTCTCCGTAAATTTTGCCTGTTTCTGAAAGTATTTCCGGAAATTCTTTGCGTATTTGCATATCTACCACAGGATCAACAGGAAGTGGTTTATGTTTTTCAAGATAGCTTATCGCTGCCTTTCTTGCCCTTTCCTCTGCGGACAGTCTCCCTTCGCTTTCCCACACCATACGAGGTTTACGGTCAGCAAGCTTCGGATAGAAAAATTCTCCGCGCATATGTGCCGTTGTGTGTTCGTCACCAAGGTAATTACCGCTTGGGCCCACCCTTTTTATACATTCAAAAGCGAGTTTATCCGCGTCAATATCGATACCTGAAAGAACTCTGCGTGCCATTCCTGCTATATCATTGTCAATTACATATGTCTGCAGAGAAATTGTAAGTCCGCTTTCAAGAAGTCCAGCCGCATCGTGTATATAATTTGCACCCGCCATAGCGGAAAGAAGTATATTAACGGCAGGTTCATACGCTGATTGCGAATCAGGAATTTTCGATTCACTTGGACCGGCAGTATTGTATATAGGAAGGTTATAATATCTGGCAATCTGGGCTGCAGCTGCATTCATCATTCCCATTTCAACAGAACCAAAGCAAAAAGCTCCTGAACGTAAATCTGTCGTTGTTGGAACAACTGAATACAGTGTTGGATGCCCTGGATTCAAAAGCTGTGTTGTAACAATACCAGCAAGAGCTTCGACATTCATCTGGACGAGCGTGCCTGCCAGTGTAGCAGGCGAAGTTGACCCTGCCATCGGAGCACATGGAGTCGCCAGGGGTATCCCCATCTGGCATGCGGTTTCCATTAGTGCCGTATAATCTTTGTCCAAGAGCAGCGGACTCATAATACACGTTATCATTGACAGGAATGGACGGGCCTTGAAAGCATCCTTTGACCCTGCGATAAGTTCTGCCATACGTGCCAGCTTTCTGACGCCATCTACCGTATAAACTCCGCCCATAACATGCTTTGAGGTGTTATTGATTGCAGCATAAAAACGGTTTACATCTACAACTGGCTTCTGTAGTTCGCATGGGAAACATGTAATTACAAAAAATTCAATATCGTCGCATGCATCAACTACACGCGCTGCTGCTGCAACATCCCTTATAGTACTTGAACGACGTTCTCCTGTGTATATATCAAGAATATTAAGCGCTGTCCCGCCTGTCCCCATGTATGTATTTGTTCCGGAAAGAACGAGATCATGATTGGAATCACGGCCGCACAATGTTATTTCTTTGGGAGCAGATTTAATGCACTTGGCAACAATATTCCTGTCGATACGAGCTATCATATTTTTTTCATCTATTTCAGCACCGGCTTTACGCCAGATATCTAAAACAGGTTTGTAAGCTATCTTTACTCCTACCTGCTCGAAAACATCCATGCTGGTATTATGAATCTGCGAAATACCTTCTTGTGATAAAGGGGAATAAAAACCTCCATTAAGTACAGGTCTATCATTAGACAGTTTTCTGCGACTCATACCAATTCCTCCTAAGCCATCCCAAGAAGCTGTTTTGCTACAACGACAGCTTCACTCGCATCGGATGAATAATGTGCTCCTATTTTTTCTGCATACATAGGAGATGTGGGCGCTCCTCCGATCATAATCTTTATATCATCAAATAACCCTTCCTCTTTAAGCATTTCTATGACTTCCTTCATATTGGACATCGTGGTTGTCAGCATTGCTGACATACCAAGGATATTTGGTTTAAGCTCCTTTATTTTTGCAACTATATCTTCAGCTTTTTTATCAACACCTATGTTTATAACTTCAAATCCCGCACCTTCAAGCATCATCCCTACAAGTTTTACTCCTATATCATGAAGGTCACCTTCAACCGTAACGGTTACAATTCTTCCGGCAGATTTTACTCCGGCATCTGCAAGAGCCGGGCGTATTATATCTATCCCTGCCTGTAGAGCCTTAGATGAAACAAGAACTTCAGGCACAAACATTTCCCCGTCTTTGAACAACGCGCCTACTTCGTTCATACCGCAGATCAGGGCATCATTAAGTATTTCTACAGCTGGGATATGCTCAGAAACTGCCTGGTTAACCAAAGAAACAACTTCTGACGTTGCCCCGTCTATAACTGCCTCAGCGATTGATTCAAATAATTTTTCTTTCATTAAATACCACCCCGTTTTATCAGTTATATAGACTGGCACTATCTCCAGTAAGCTTCGTCAAAGAAACAGTACTCTGTTCCAAGTCCTTTTGCAGCTGCCTGGTCATAGAGGGTTTTGCCCCAAGCTATATCATGAAGCGGCATTCCTCCTGTTACAAACATTATGATTTCATCATCGCTCTTGCGTCCTTGATCCTCTTTGTTGATGATAGGACCAAGGTTGCGGATCTTTGTTTTGTCATACTTGCCAGCTTCAATTGCTTTGAGAAGGTGGAATGTCGGAGCAACGACACCTACTGCGTCCAGCCCTTCCGGGTGTTCCTTGCCGTCTACAAAAAATGCTTCATGCATCTTCCAGTTGTCGGCTATTACCGTGTTATTACGGAAAGCTTCGGGGTCCATATCAGCATCGCCTGTGAAAGTAACAAGCACGCCTGGTTTGAGCCATTCAGTTTCAATACGTGGGAAGGATGCTCCTGATGTTGCGATTGAGATTATATCTGCAGGGCGTACCGCTTCTTCAATTTTATCAGTAACTGTGATGGTAATTCCGTGTTTTTTACTTTCCTGCTCAGCCCATTCTTTGCCCTTTTCAATATTTACATCATATAGGACAGCCGATTTGATTGTGGGCACACCGACCATTATTGCATAGAGACAGGCTCTGTTGATGACACCTCCGCCAATGATACCGACAATTTCAGCGCCTTTGCGTGCCAGGTGACGTGCTGCAACACCTGGTACGGCACCGGTGCGCATAGCAGAAATAAGATTGCCGCTCATGATAGTGAATGGAATGCCAGTGTCAGCATCATTCAATATAGTCGTGAGGATTGAACGAGGAAGACCGCGTTTTGTATTTTCAGCATTTGATCCATACCATTTCTCCCCGCAGATTTTATACTTACCACCAAGATATCCGATCATAGCCATGAAGCGGCGGTCAGGCCCTGTCACTGGCATTCCAGGGAATCTTTCTTCTTTTGGAAAATAGATCATCTGTCCGTGTTCGTTCTCAAGCGGACCGCCCATAAGATAGTCGCCCTTACCTATAAGGCTGAACACACCTTCGATTACATCAACACACTTAGGCATGTCCATTACGCCAGCCTCGATAAGATCCTTCTGTGATAGCAATAGTGTCTTTACTTCCTGTCCTGCCATTTAGAACGCCTCCTGTAATTTTTATAAAACAAAGCTATAAGCGATGTTTTATTTAACTAATTCTATATTATGAAATGAAATATTTCAAGTCTATTTTTTATATATATGAAATTTTATATATCAATTAAAATAAAACTGCCTGCATTTGGCCGTACATCAATGCAGACAGTTTTTCTTGATCGTCAAACTTAAAAATTAATTTGCTTAATGCTAAATAATATGTTTATCCAGTTCTTCGATCAATTCTTCATCAGTAGGAATGATATTATCAAATACAAGTTCATTGTTTATCAACATAGACGGAAGATTTTTCACTCCTAGACTTCCTACCCTTTTAATTCCGGCCAGACTCTTAATAAGAGTTTCACGGAATGATAATTTGTCACCATATCTGTCCTTAACCCTCAATAATGATTCAAGCATATACTGGCATGGCGCACATCCTTCTGAGTCAAGTGTTACAACTTCAACAAAAACTTTACCAGGCTCAATAACAACATCGTCAAAACCTTCAGCTGCAGCATCACAGCCAGCAAGAGCCTCATCAAGAGTCATGAAACCACTTGTTTTAATTGGTTCTTCTCCCAACACTGCAAATTTTCCCACAGCTTCAAGGTTATAATCAGGAGTGTCAAAAGGCAGATCACATCCAGGTGAAAGAAGAAAGCCTTTTTTCCCCCCTTCTTCAAGGCATCTTCTAGCATCTTCAACACATTCAAATGGGCTTCCAAAGAGGAGTGTCGTCGTTAGGTGGAGATTGCCCTCTATAGCGACTCCGTATTTTTCTGAGAGCTCTTTTGATTTCGTTATATCAACTTGTTCGTCGAATGCTATCCCGTCTGGGGCACACTGCATCATTAACTCAATATTTTTAGTCGCATCACCACAGCAGAATAACGTTACTATTCCACCTTTTGATTTTACTTCTGTTATTGCAGGTTCAACTGTTTCCATAACATACCTTTTAAAATGCCGCGGAGATATCTGGCTGGTCATAGGATCTACAATAGCAACCACATCAGCTCCAGCTTCTACGTACCATGCTGACATTTTTTTCGCTATTTCGGCACAATATTCAAGAACTGCTTTTGCTTGTTCCGGGTACTCAATCATGTCTGTCAAGAACTTAGCACCTGAAAGGTGAAGAGCTAGTGTAAACGGGCCGCATATAAGTCCAAAAATAGCAGTATTGTTGCCTATTTCTTTTTTCAGCATAGAGGTAGCTTTCAAAGCATCAGCTATGCGTCCTGTGTTTTTGTTTAATTCGGGAAGCTCGTCAAGTTTTTTAGTATCAAGTATATGCGTAGCAACAGCAGGCGGGTTGTTCTTGGACCACTTAAGCCCGCAACCAAGTGCTTCAGCTTCGATTTGAAGGTCAAAAACCGAACATACCCCATCTGCCAGATATTTTTCCGCTGCCAGTTTTACGCCTTTTACTATATTATCAGGAGATTTAAGATAAGTTTCCGCATCCATATTCATTAGTTTTGCACAATGTACACCGGTGAATGGTACCCAAGGAACTCTTTCTACTTCCTGACACCTTAAAGCTCTGAATACTAATTCTTTGCAAGTCTGCATTTTACACATTCCCTTCTGGATTTTATTAATATTTTGTTAGTCAGCAATTTACATCACAAAAGCAAATCGCACAAAAAAAGACTTGCTTTGTTTCATAATTATAGGTTAATGAAATAAATATTTCAATAGTGTATATAAAAAAATAGACCATACCTTATGGTCCATTTCATCATAAAAAATATAATTAGTTCTAGGCAATTTAATCTTTATTGCAGTGTTACTCCTTTTTGATCCAGAAGCTGTTCTAGTCTGCGAAGTTTTTTTTGGGCAATTATTTTCTTTTTACGCCCAAGCTCTGTCACCAATGCTTCTGCAAGCATAAGCGGGGGAACAATGGAGTAATGATATTTAGTCCGGCCAACGCAAAGTGGAACAGTTGCATAGTCAATGGCTTGATTTCCTCTGTCATTAGTTATAAGAATTGTCGGAATGCTGTTTTCTTTAGCAAAGGAAAGTATTTCATGCGTAAGGGCGACAAAATGTGGACCTCCAAGTGATACAGCAATAATAATATCTTCTTTGCTGTAATTTAAAACTTCATCATAGACGGTATCAGTATCTGCGTAAGCCAGCATGCGTGCATTTGAAAAAAGCTGGTTAAGCATAAAATGTAAAAAACCAGCAACATATTTGCTGGATCGCATTCCAACAATTCCAATATTTCTAGCTTTCTTTATTAAGTTAACAGCATTATCAAAAGAATCCATCAACTGAGATGAAATTGACCCCTTAATTCCTTCTACATCATCGCGAGCGACCCATGAGAGCACCGGTTCCATATCTATATTATTCTCATCACCGCTCCATATTTGTTCTAATTCCCACCATACTTCATTACTGCCAGCCATAAATACCTTTTGCAGTGCATCAAGAAGTTCCTTATAACTTTCATATCCAAGCCGCTTTACCGTTCTGACCACAGTTGCAGGGCTTGTATGAGAAGTATTAGCAAGCTCTTCCACAGTGTAAAAGGCAACCTTTTGGTAATTTTCTAAAATATATGAACATATAATTTTCTGTTGTGCTGGCAAGTTCTTTATACCCATTCTAAGTCTTGCAAAGACATCTTCCTGCTGACTGCCTATATCTGGATGCAACAACATTTTTTGCCACCCTTTCAAATAAATTAAACAGCATATTATATTACTATATGCTCATATAACACCATGTCCATTCGTAAGTGTATATTGGCACCCATATATCGTTACAGAATAACATAAAATGGACATGGGCTAAGTAACTTAAATTTAACAGAAATGCCAAACATAAGCAATCATTCCTTGTTTTTATATCTCATATAGGTTTGTTAAATATTCATTTATTTGATTGTATAGATAATTATTAAGCTATTCACCCGATGTAATGAAATTTATATTCAATATCATTTATAAGAGGATAGAATGATTATAAAATGAAAAGAGGGGAACTATCTTATGAAGGTAATCGGAATAAACGGAAGCCCAAACAAAAACGGAAATACAGCCCGTGCTCTGGAACTCATGGCTGACAAACTCAGGCATGAAGGCATAGATACAGAGATAATACATGCAGGCAGCCTTCTTGTACATGGCTGCACAGGCTGCGGATATTGTTTCAAATCATCTTTAAATCAATGCATATTCAAAGACGATGCTGTAAATGATACCGCATTGAAAATGCGGGATGCAGACGGTCTGATTTTAGGGTCACCAACATACTATGCCGGCATTGCAGGAACAATGAAATCCTTTTTAGACAGGGTCTTTTTTACAAGCTCACGTTATTTCAGATATAAAGTAGGAACTTCAGTGTCGGCAGTAAGGCGGGCAGGAGGCGTCGATACGGTGCACCAGCTCAATAATTATTTCAATCTGGCAGAAATGATTACCGTTCCGTCCCAGTACTGGACTATAGCTTACGGATTGAATGAAGGAGAGATATTAAAAGACGGTGAAGGAATACAGACACTGCAAAAAAATGCCATGGCAATGGCCTGGCTGCTGAAGGTTATTGACGAAGGCAAAAAAAATATTCCTCTGCCGCCGGAATCCGAAAGGGTATTTACAAACTTTATACGCTGAGCACAAGACTGTAACAGGGCAGTTTATTAAATTAAAATTGCTAAAATACCATCATTTTTTAACAATAAAACACATACTGTTACTCTCAATGTTATATTCAGGAAGACAGGGGGTATATCAATGGGTTTTAAGGAACTGCCTCTACAAAAATCATTTATGCTGTTTGAACCAGGGCCGGTAATACTAGTGTCTACAAATGACGGTATAAAAAACAACTTAATGACGGCTTCTTGGCATATGGTGACTGATTTTATACCAACCCTGGCTCTTACAACCGGTCCCTGGAATTATTCTTTTCGTGCATTAACCAATGCGAAAGAATGTGTTCTTGCTGTCCCTGCTGTTGATATTGCAGAAAAAGTAATCCGGATTGGTGACTGTTCGGGCGCTGACACGGATAAATTCAAAAAATTCGGTCTTACACCGCTTCCGGCTTCCATAGTAAAAGCACAGCTTGTGGCAGAATGCATTGCATGCCTGGAATGTCTAGTGACAGGTTATATAAGTGATCCTGGAATATTTCTGCTTAAGGGTGTTAAGGCGTGGATCGGCAAAGACCGCACTGAACGCCGGACATTTCACGCAAACGGGGACGGCACATTCACAATAGACGGGGACATCATAAGTCTTCGCCACCTTATGGAAGACAAGATCCCCTCTGGCGTTTGAAATACTTCTTGGACCGTGCGGTATAATCAGTTTCTTTCAGCAGGCTTTTGCAGCACTGCCTGTTTTAAATTTTGCATATTTCCGCTTGGAAAGATATTTGTTATTTGCCGTACGTGGCGGTGAGTGAAGCCTCTCCAACTATGTGGCCGCTCATTGCTTTCAAAAGCCTTGTTCTGTCAGGTTTCAGACTTATATCAATGATTTTGTCCAAAGCATAAAGTTTGAAAACATATCTATGCACGCCACTCGGAGGACAAGGCCCGCCGTATGCCGATTCGTTGAAGCTGTTAAGTCCCTGAAGCACTCCGTCCTTTAATTTATTTTCAGCAGGAAACCCTTCTCTGATGGATCTGACAGATGCAGGTATATTGTAAACGATCCAATGAACCCACCCGCCTGCATCCGGATCATCCACTATAAGGACAAAACTGGCAGTTTTTGTGGGGACTTCAGCCCATTCAAGACAGGGAGAGATATTCCCCATTTTATAACCAGCTTTTACAGGGATTTCACCCCCGTCTGGAAATTCCGGACTTTTAAGTGTAAGCGCACTAGCCTGAGAACAGTAAAAAAAGGACGCTATAACCAGCGGCAGCAAATGCCATTTCATAGTTATCACTCCTCGGTAATTACGCCTGCGGTCGAAATTTATAATTAATATTATTCCTGCATTTAAACATATTCTTATAATTAAACCTTACCGTTTACAGCCGGTAAAATATTAAGCGAATATATCAGCATGATATATTTTAACTGAGAAAATACAACCGTTTTTACTGTATCCTGTTCTGCATATATAATCGGTAAGGAAATTACATTAATAAAATAAAGGGATACACTTTTAGTTTTATGTATTAAAATAGTTGCATAATGAAAAAAAGAAAGACATGACATCCATTTGCCTGAAAAAACAAACATCATGGGAATTGAACAAAAAAACAGCAGCGCCGTAATTTCTATAAACGGTCCAAGACTGCGTATGATACTGCTTTCAGTATTGATAATGACTTTTATGATGACGCTAGACAGCAGCATTCTGAATGTGGCGCTGCCTACTCTTGCCTCTAAACTAAAAGTCCCTACCAGCCTGGTAGATTGGGTGTGCACTTCGTATCTTATAAGCATGTGCGCCTTTTCGCTTATCTTCGGTAAAATAGCCGATATTATAGGGAAAACAAAAGTATTCCAGGCAGGCACCGTTGTTTTCACAATAGGATCATTCCTGTGCAGCATGTCGGACAGCTTTGTAACCCTAATTGCCAGCAGGCTGATCCAGGGACTAGGCGCCAGTGCCGCTATGAGCAGTAACCTTGGGATCATAAGCGAGTTTTACCCATATAAGGATCGTGCAAAGGCATTGAGCTTTGTTGGTTCGGCCGTGGCAATAGGCATCATGGTGGGACCGGTCACCGGCGGCGCAATCCTCAATTATTTCAGCTGGAAAGTCATATTCATGATAAATCTGCCGATAGGGCTGATAGCTTTCATTCTCGGTTTTATTTATCTCCCCAAAAACAGCAAAATAAAACTTGAGGGACGCTTCGATTTTCAAGGCAGTTTTTTTATAGTCATTGCACTTTCAGCAGTAATTTCATCTTTGACCATGATGCAGACATACAGCAGCATATATCTGCACCTCCTTCTTCTTTCCGGATTTGTTTTCTTGTTTTTATTTTTTACATACGAAAAGAAAGCAGCGGTTCCTCTTATAAAAGTCAAACTGTTTGAGAACAAGGCATTCGTGATCAATCTGCTGTCAATAGCGACAACCTTCATTTGCATCGGATTATACAATATAGTGATCCCGTTTTATCTGCAGAATGCAATGGGGTATACTCCGGGCAGAGCTGGACTTATAATGATCACCCAGCCTTTGATCATGGTCATAACCGCCCCGCTATCAGGCTTTTTTGCAGATAAATACGGGTTCAGGCCTGTATCCGCTTTGGGCATGTTCATTTTCGGCTGCGGCACATTATTCCAGGGATTAACCTACCATCTGGATACGGCACCGCTGCAAATCATAGTCGGAATTATAGTTTTTTCATTAGGCAACGCTATCTGCCAGACCCCCAACAACGCCCTTGTCATGTCAAGCGTCCCTTCCGAAGACTACGGATTCGCCGGAAGCATGGGATCTCTTGTACGTTATCTTGGCGTATCAGTCGGACTGACACTTTCAACATGCATCCTGTATTCACTGATGTCCTTCAAGGCAGGCTATGCTGTGAAAGATTTTCTTGATGACCGTCCTGATATCTTTATCTTCGGATTACGCTATGTATTTATCTGCGCAAGTGTTATTCTTTGGGCAGCAAGTTTTTTTATGATAAAGGCATACATAAAAGACAAAAGTAAACATAAATAAGACTAAGAACAGTCCATAGGCTTAAAATCATGGATTTATCATAAACATACGTACGCAGTTAGTTTTTTTAACTATCATATGACAAATGATCTGCCGCTATTTCCGCTCTGATTGATGAAAATCCAGATATACATTATGGAATAGGCTTTCTGAATTATTTGACAGACCTTGTATAAGCTAGTACAATTTTAAAAATCAGGCAATAATAATGTTTTTAGTATAAGTGCTGTTTCAACAATTTGACAATAAAATTTGAGAACTAGGCATTCAAGAGGTTGCCTCTGCCCTGCGTGCAGAATGCAGTTTTTTGATGTCTGCTCTAATATAAAAACGGGAGGTAGAAAACTATGTTATGGAAATGTTCTGTATGCGGTTATATACACGAAGGTGCCGAAGCACCGGAAAAATGCCCTAAATGCGGTGCTCCTGCTGAAAAATTCTCCGCTCTGCCGGAAGAAGATGCAAAAAAAATATATGCTTCCGACAGGACAAATGATATCCATATGGAGATCATTAAACTGGCAATGAAAATAAAGGATCTTGCAAAGGAAGGGATAGAAATCAATCTTGACCCTCCGTGTGTCGCGCTTTTCAAACAGGCTTTTGAAGAGTCTATCATCATTAAACAGAGAAGCAAGGCAGAAATTGCAGGACACGTAAGCAGAGGCAAGTGGTAATTATAACGCCTAAGTTTGAAGAAAGTTTTTAATTCAGAAATAAATAACTGCATGCCTGGTTTTTGTCTATCCATTTATGAAGGCAAAAACCGGGCATGTTTTTATCTGTAAAAATAACCGCTGCTTCTTTTATATAAAGCAGTGCCATACGATTGGATGTGAACTGCTTTGAAAAACAGATTTACAATAAAGACTATGGATGAAAAAGAAATTGATATAGCTATAAACTGGGCCGCATCTGAGGGATGGAATCCCGGGCTGTCCGATGCTGTCTGTTTCCGCAATGCCGATCCACATGGATTTTTCGTAGGATTGCTTGGAGACGAGCCTGTTGCAACGATTTCCGCTGTAAAGTACGGCAACTCGTTTGGTTTCATTGGATTTTACATAGTAAAACCGGAATATCGCGGGAAAGGCTACGGCATTCAGATATGGAACAAAGGCCTTAAGTACCTTGAAGGGCGTCTTATAGGACTTGATGGAGTCACAGCTCAGCAGGTAAATTATAAAAAATCGGGTTTTGAGCTCGCTTACAGGAACATAAGACAACAGGGGAAAGCGAGCGGAAAAACCCTTTATGATCCTGAAATTTTTAATCTCTCCAGTATTGAGGACAAAGAGATATATGATTATGATAAACATTTTTTCCCAGACAGCCGCATTAAATTTATAAAAAGCTGGATTTCCATGCCATGCGGTGAAGGTTTTGCCGTAAAAAGGAATAATACCGTAGCAGGCTATGGCGTTATACGTAAATGTATATCGGGATATAAAATAGGCCCTTTGTTTGCAGACAGTCCGGAACTTGCTGACCGTCTTTTTACGGCACTGGAAGCCAGAGCAATGGAAGGTGCGCCTATTTTCCTTGATACACCTGAGATAAATACTGCTGCAACAGACTTAGCTGGCAGACATCATATGACAGCTGCATTCGAAACAGCCCGCATGTACAGAGGCCAGAAACCTGATTTGCCTGTACACGGAATTTTCGGCGTTACGACATTCGAACTTGGCTAAGCACATTATGATGAACTTTGCTAAAGGCAGTCGGATATTATTATGAAAGGAGAGATATAACAGGTGTTCCAGATATTTCATCTGTTTGGGGCTGCGGCTGTGCTCTTTATGTTTGCAGCAGGCTTTACAGGCCTGTTCGGTCCGAATTTACGTAAGATAATAAAGGGACCTGCAGTAACCAAGGCACACCGTATATTCGGCGTATGCGCTTTATTATCCGCTATTCTCCACGGATTGATTTATATACTGTACCTTATGTAAAAACTTCTTTATAAATACAATCTTAATCATTCAAAAAACCGGCCCCCGTTAAGTTAACGGAAGCCGGTATCTGCAATATACTTTAAATCTTTATATCAGCTGTTCTAACTTTGCCGCCGTGTAAAAATCTTACTTTCAGCAGCGCCCTTGATCTGTACTTATCTGTGATGTATGAATTTATCCAGCCCACTTCAAAATTTTTAGTGTCGTACACGTCTATTTTCAGTAATACATCCCCTCTGCGCATGCCAGCATAAAATACAGCTGTGCCATTTGCAACTTTATTTACAAGCATGTACCCTGACGCGCTTCTTCTGTTTGTTGCCAGCTCAAAACCAACGAGCTGCAAAACAGAAGAAATTGCAGGTTGAGGTACTGCATACCCCTGCTGGTAGACCTGTCTTGGTTCGTTAAAATATGCACTGCCCTCATAAGAAACAGAATATGCAGGTACAAGTACTTTGACAAACACCATCTTATTAGACTGCAAAAAAGTATATATTATCTGAGATTCGTCACTGAACCCGCTTACTTTCAGCACAGGCATTTTATAATTGTCCGAATAAGATGTGCCGTATCCTTTGTTTCGCCATGAAGTATCAATTATGTTTATCGCCTGATACAACCCATTTTCTGCAATCATGTCAGAAGCATATTTGGCTTCTTTATTTGCATAATCGCGTATCTGTCCAGTTAATACATTTATATCCCCGCCTCGCTCGGGATTCCAGTTATATACAGGGCTGCCGCTAGGCGGCACGTAGTCCTTCTGATAACCGTAATTATTGTATACGTTTGACAGTATCGCGCCAAGAATATAAACCAGGCCAAGGTCTACCCATACATTATTATTATCATAATATCCATAATAATGATACCCTGGGCCGTAATAAGGTCCATGATACGGACCTGGATGTGGTCCAGGGCCTGGGTGCGGGCCGGGCTGCGGTCCTGGTCCAGGGCCTGGGTGCGGGCCGGGCTGCGGTCCTGGTCCAGGGCCTGGGTGCGGACCCGGCTGCGGTCCTGGTCCAGGGCCTGGGTGCGGACCGGGCTGCGGTCCTGGTCCAGGGCCTGGGTGCGGACCTGGCTGTGGTCCTGGTCCAGGGCCTGGGTGCGGACCTGGCTGCGGTCCTGGTCCAGGGCCTGGGTGCGGACCTGGCTGCGGTCCTGGTCCAGGGCCTGGGTGCGGTCCTGGTCCAGGGCCTGGGTGCGGCCCTGGCTGTGGTCCTGGTCCAGGGCCTGGGTGCGGACCGGGCTGTGGCCCTGGACCAGGGCCGGACGGCGGGAACAGAGGCGGAACTGTTGCCTGTGCCAGCGGAACAAACACTAGTGACAGAATAAGCAGTATAGACAATATGCCCTTCTTCATGTTCAGAATGCACTCCTTCCGTGTATTTTCATACATTGTAAACAACAGCCTGCACCTTCAGTTTTTTATTCCGGTAAGACAGGTGCACATCTTAATGACACTGCCGCATTGATAAAATATCTCCCAAATTTCTTGTTTTTGTGTTTTTAGTGTAATAAATTTTGAACAATACTGTGTGAAGCAGATCATTTATCTGGATTTTTTGTATAATACATTAAAACAACAAACAGGCGCAACCGTAAAATTTCCTATAAAATTCAGTGCACTGCCGTCAATGGACATTGCAGATTAATAATCCAGGTGATTTAATAAAATGATACATGTAAGCGCTGCCATCATCAAGGACAAAACAGGGAAAATCCTTATATGCCAACGTGACAAGGGCGGCATATGTGAATATCTCTGGGAGTTTCCCGGAGGTAAACAGGAGCCGCATGAAACAGCGGAACTCTGCCTTGTGCGTGAATGCATGGAAGAACTGAATATCTCCATAGAAATCAAAGATCTGTTTGCAGAAACTGTATATGAATATCCTGACAGAAATATAGCTTTTTCATTTTTTAACGCAGAAATAGTGGAAGGCGAACCAGAGGCTAACGTGCATAAGTCAATCATATGGGTTCTGAAAGAAAAACTTAGTGAATTTCAATTCTGCCCGGCAGACACTGAAATTGTTGAACTACTCGCTAAAACATTATAGCCAGAATATTTGAAGTGGCAAATTTTATCTGTTTATATCTTATCCCGGCATATTTTATAAAATTGCAGCAGTTTGCCTGAAATGCGCATGAGATAAGATTACAGGCTCAAAGTTCAGCCTTAAGCCACATTTTTATCAAAGCTTTGTTTCTTTTTATTATAGGGACAAGACATATCAAAGCAGCTGCCCCACATACCGGGAAACCAGCCCATCCGCCTGCCAGTTCCATTGCAGACCCTGCAAAAAAGTTGCCTATAGGCGTCGATCCCTGGGTTAGAAACGAATACACGCTCATTACTCTACCCCTGTATTTATCCGTTGCATATATCTGAAATATCGAATTGCCGCAATTTAAAAAAACAAGGTTGAAATAACCTATCGACGCGACAAGGATAAGTGATAATGTATAATTCCACGAAAATAACATAAAAATCTGAATGGTTACTGTAGCAGCGGCACTTATCAGAAGCAGTCCTTTCCTTATGCCTCTTTTTGCCGTGGCCGCCATCGTAATAGCGCCTGCAAGCGAACCGACCCCGGCAGCGGAAAGCAGCTTCGTATAGGCTCCTGCTCCCATATCCAGCACAGTCTTTACGAACACAGGGATAATAACTTCCGTGTTCATGGCAAATGTACATAGAACAGCCAGGAATAATGCATTCACCATCAATGTTTCATCGCTTCTGATATAAGACACTCCATCCTTTATTTCGACCAATAAATTTCTGTCGGCCTTCAAAACAGGAACTTCATCGGCTGTCTTCAGCCTGGTAAGACTGAAGATTACGGCCAAAAAGCTGAGAGCATTTATAAAAAAACACATGGCAGCGCCGAAGCTGACCATTACGATACCGGCGGCCGCAGGGCCTATTATCCTTGCAAGATTCACTATTGAAGAGTTGAGGGAAACAGCATTCATGACATCCTTTTTGCCGACAAGCTCAACAAAGAAAGATAAGCGCGCAGGCATGTCTATTGTTGTCGTTATTCCAAGGAACGAGCACAAAAGAAGCATCTGCCAGTACTGGGCGGTCCCGGTAGCAGCGAGGGCAGAAAGAGCAAACGCCTGTATCATAAGAAGCGATTGTGTGACTATAAGGATCTTCCTTTTAGGAAAGCGGTCTACAACAGCCCCGGCAAACAGTGTAAAAAGAAGCATTGGGAGAAACTGCGCCACTCCTACAAGTCCAACAAGAAACGGTGAATTGGTTGTCGTATACACAAGCCATACAAGCGCTGTCCTCTGCATCCATGTTCCCATAAGAGATACGCATTGCCCGGACCAGAATATTCGAAAATCCCTGTGTTTAAGAGAAGAGAAAGTCGATTCAATAAAAAGATTAATATTATTAAGCACAGTTACAGTGTTTCTCCTTTTCTGCAAAGTCATCATAAATTACAGTTTCAGCCCTTATGCCAAAGCGCATCTGATAATATATTCCGATATGTTTTTTATATTACAGCGCAATAGTACCTAATTTTACATGAATATTTCACATTGCAAATTTAAGGCGGGCGAAAAAGCAATACAAAACCCGGGGCAATGGCCCCGGGTTTTGTATTGCTTTGCAGAAAAGTTTTCAATGATATCGTTATCTATCACTTTATTTTGCAGGATAGAAACCTGACGGCGCCTCACTGAGATTTATCATTATATTTTTCTGCTGCGTGTAATGCTCAAGTATGACCTTGTGAGTCTCACGGCCGATGCCGGAATCCTTATAGCCGCCAAACGGCGCGCCGGCCGGGATACTGTTGTATGTGTTGACCCACATACGTCCCGTTTCTATGGCGCGGCATACGCGTATCGCGCGGTTTATGTCTCTGGTCCATACAGCACCGCCAAGTCCGTACTTGTTGTCGTTAGCCATCTTTATTACTTCTTCTTCGCTCTTGAACTTGATCACGACGGCAACAGGCCCGAATATCTCCTCCTGTGCAACTTTCATGCCGTTCTTTACATCAACGAGGAGCGTGGGCTCCATAAAACAACCCTTTTCAAATTCTCCGTGAGTAAGGCGATGGCCGCCCACCGCGATTTTCGCTCCTTCTTTGACTCCTTTTTCTATGTCTGCAAGGATATCCTTAAGATGCGCCTCATATATCTGAGAGCCCATCTGCGTATCCTTTTCCCACGGCATGCCGACTTTGACATTTTTGAAAGCCTCTGCAGCATCTTTTATAAATTTATCATAGATATCCTCGTGCACGAAAACACGCGAACCTGCACAGCAGACCTGACCCTGGTTGAACAGGATCCCAAGCTGCAGTCCGTCCATGGCCATATCCCACTTGCAGTCAGGGAAGTAAATGTTTGCCGATTTGCCGCCAAGCTCCAGTGTTGCAGGAATAAGTTTTTCTGCGGCAGCTTTTGACACAGAGAGGCCTACGTCTGTGGAACCTGTAAAAGCAAGCTTACGGAGATCAGGATGATCAAGTATGTACTGCCCTGATTTTGAGCCTCTTCCAGTAATTACATTGAATACGCCTGCCGGAAGCACATCCTGGATCAAACGCGCAAATTCAAGAACAGACAGGGAGGTATAGCTGGAAGGCTTGAAAACGGTGCAGTCGCCGGCCGCAAGTACAGGAGCCAGTTTCCATGCCGCCATCAGGAACGGGAAATTCCATGGAACTATCTGTCCGACCACACCTATAGGCTCACGGAGGATCAGCGACAATGTGTTATTGTCAAGCATTGCCGCACTGCCCTCTTCCACACGCAATGCGCCAGCAAAATAACGGAAATGATCGGAACTGAACGGTACATCTATAGACATTGTCTCGCGTATAGGCTTACCGTTGTCAAGAGATTCTATCATCGCAAGCCGCTCAGCGTTATCATCTATAATGTCAGCAATTTTCATAAGGATATCAGCGCGTTTCGCCGGCTCGACATCCTTCCATGTGCCCCATGCTTTCCACGCCGCTTTAACAGCTTCGTCAACATCCTGCCGCGTTGCTTCAGCGCATGTGGCCAGATATTCGCCGTTTGCCGGACAGGTTGTTTTAAAGGTTGCGCCGTCCGATGCATCTTTCCATTTTCCGCCGATAAAAAGTCCGTATTTACTTTGAAGACCAGTGTTTGGCATTCCCATAACAAGATTACCCCTTTCGGTTTTGGAATAAGATTTTTTACAGACCGGCCGCTGAATTTTTATGTTAAGTTATCCCCTCCTCCCCTGATGCAAAAAAAAAAGAACACCACCCCACCGGGTGGCGTTCTTAAGCACTCAGGTCATTTATAAAATCAGATTCACTTAGCCGGAGCGGGCAAAAAACTGAACTGCAACCACCCAACTACATAAATTTAATTTTGAACTAAGTTACATTTCAACATCATAAAGAAAATCCAAAATAATTTTTTATTAAACTTTTCAGTTAAATTATACTCTTTTTTTTTATAATCCACATGCATGTGCAACTGATTTGCAACTCTCCAGGTATATTCCTATATAAAATAATAAACATCATATAATATTTTGTTCATTAAAAATAAATTTATTTCGAGATAATAAATGTAAAACAAATAGAAAGTGAAATATTTATAGACTATTTTGTACTATTCAAATACAGTATTGCAACATGGTTGCAATTTTTATTGAATTGCTAAAAAATCAAAGGAGGGCTTCGTTGTGAAAAACTTCAAAAAAGAATTTTCATCACTGCTGCTTTGCTCTGCAATAACCTTGTTCAGCACTGGAATAGCGTATGCAGACGGTACATTCACGGACCTTCAGAAACTGATCAGCGAGGACACAACAGGAACAGTAATACTGACTCAGAATTACACATACGACTATGACAGCGATTCATCAGTAATACCAGCCGACGGTATTGTGATTTCAAAAAACATAATCATCGACGGAAAGGGATATACGGTTGACGCACAGGGTTTTGCCAGAGTGTTCAAAATTACTGGAGTTACAGGTTCCAGCAAGGCAACTTTGAAAAATATGGTAATAACGAAGGGCGGAGCTGATTCAACAGCAAGCGGAGGCGGCGTATATATAGACGCTGAAAACAATGTTGAATTCAACAACTGCACAATAACAAAATGCGGCACGGAAAAAGGGGCCCACACATCGGACGGCGGTGCCGCAATTTTTATCAACAACGGAGCGCTCGTAAAATTCACCAGCTGCGATATAACAGAAAATACAGGCAAAGACAGAGCCGGCGGTATTTATATCAAAGGCGTAACCAGTTTCAATAACTGCCGCATTACAGATAACACCGGCGGCTCACGCGGCGGAGGCATATACGTTGATAATAAATCAGGCGTTGCAAACATTGAAATGAACAACTGCACGGTTTCCGGAAACCTTGGAGGCAGAGGCGGCGGTATTTATGTCAACTCGGAAAATAAAACTTTGAATATCTTTAAAAACTGCACGATAAGCAGCAACGATGTTTCAGAAAACAGCGTCGGCAACGGCGGCGGGATCCTTTTCTACAACGCATGCGCAAAACTTATAAACTGCACGATAGCCAATAACAAGGCAAAATACGGAGGCGGACTGATACTTGATGTTGAAAGTGAAGTTGAACTTATAAACTGCACTCTTGCCGGAAATAAGGCGACACTTGGCGGAGGCGGGCTGTATGCGCATGACGGCTCACATACTTCAGGGCAGGCAATGAGCCCTGTGGGAACTGCAGATTTTACAGGATGCATTATTGTCGGCAACTTTTTAATTTCGGGCGATGTCGAAGTTTCACAGGACGTAATAGTTCATTATTCGACTAATGAAGACAAGGACCATACTTATGATCCTTCATGGACTGCTCGCTACGACGGTAATTTTGTAAGCGGCGGATACAATGTTATGGGCATGGTGGTGCTTAAAGATGACGCAGCTTCTTCCGGCGCACCCATAACTATAGCATCTACCGACAAAACCGGCGCTGAAGCAGGTACGGTAATTTCTTTCTCAGACGGGAACATTGCACTCAATGACAACGGCGGCAGTGTTAAAACTATTGCAATAGTAAAGAACGGATTTGCTCACAATATGATTCCGGCCGCTTCATTGCTCTTATCTGAAGATGCGCGGGGTGTTTCAAGACCGCAGGGTGCAGCAGGCGATGCAGGCGCATTTGAGCTTAAAACTTCCGGCGGAAGCAGCGGGGGCTGCAATTCCGGAGGTGCAATCCCTTTGCTCATGCTTTTGCCGTTAGGTATCATTATGTTTAAAAGAAGAAAATAAATATTTCCTCCTCTCTCTACGTTTCATCAGGCGCAGAAAATCCTCCGGCAGCAGGCATACCGGGGGGTTTTCTGTGCCTTAATATAAGACTCACTTGTATTTACAGTTAATCATAAAGGGAATATGTTCCACACAAAAGCCTAACGCATAAAAACCGGAAACACTCATATAAAGCTACTTTACAGCAGATGAAGCGGAGTGCATTAATGGTTTACCGGCACTCCGCTTCATCTGCTGTACGGACCCTTATGTCATAGAGACGCAGGAGGATACGTCTCGCGACATTTCACTAGTCTTTATGTTTTTCTTCTGCTTCAGCATGACAGCATCTGCCGCATCCTGCACATTTTCCCGAACATCCGCTGTCTGATGATTTTTCGGTACAGCATGAGCAGGTACCTCTGCGGATCATATATCTTACTGCCGCAAAAAACAGAACTGCTATAAAAATGCTGATCGCTATCGTTGGGAAATTCATCTCCAATACCTCTTTCTGTTTTATATATTTCTGCATTCGCGGCACCTTCCGCCGCGTTCTGCATACCGATGTAATTAAGCTATGCCGGACTTCTGAAAGCGTCAGTCCCGCTTATGCTTCTGCCTTTTTTACCAAAACCGCCAGGTCTGAAAAGCATGTACATAAATATGCAAAAGACTCCTATGGCTGCCGCTGACCAGGTCGTAAACCTGCCTCCTGCATAAAGGCTGCCTAACTGGAATACCATAAGTGCAACGGCATAAGAGAACAGGTTCTGATATACAAGTGCAAAAACAGTCCATTTTCTGCTGTTCATCTCTTTGGACATTGTGCTTATTGCTGCAAGACATGGTGAATCAAGCAGATTGAAAACAAGGAAGGAAAATGCCGCCAGCGTATTCGGAAACATTGCCATCACAGCTCTCCACATGCCTGTGTCGCCTTCAGCTGCATCAGCCATCCCGACAAGCACTCCCATAGTACTGACTATTCCTTCTTTTGCGACAAACCCTGACAAAGAAGACGCAACTGCCTTCCAGCTGCCGAAACCAAGCGGAGTGAAAATAGGCGCCAAAAGACCGCCGATAACTGCCAGCAGGCTGTTTTCCTGATCTACAACGGACAGCGTGCCTCCGCTGATTCCATAATTAGCAAGAAACCACATAACGACGCAGCATACAAAAAGCACTGTTCCGGCCTTTTTCAGGAAGCTCCATATACGCTCCCAAACATGCATAAAAACATTCCTCATCGCTGGGATATGATATTGGGGCAGTTCCATAACAAAAGGAGCAGGGTCGCCTGCAAACATTTTAGTTTTTTTAAGTATTATGCCGGTAATTACCACTGAGGATATTCCTATAAAGTACATGGCAGGAGCCATCCACCATACCCCGCCCATCACAGCACCGCCTATAAGTGCGATTACAGGAAGCTTGGCGCCGCACGGTACAAAAGTCGTAGTGATTATTGTCATGCGTCTGTCGTTTTCATTTTCTATCGTCTTTGAGGCCATGATACCCGGAACGCCGCATCCTGATGATATCAACAGCGGGATGAAGCTCTTTCCGGAAAGACCGAATTTATGGAACATCCGATCCATTATGAATGCGACTCTCGCCATATAACCGCAGTCCTCAAGGATGGAAAGGAAAAAAAACAATATCGCCATTTGCGGTGCAAACCCGATAGGCGCAGCAAGTCCGCCTATTATTCCGTCGGAAATAAGACCTATAAGCCAGTCTGCAGTACCGGCCCCTGTTAGCCACGAAGTTACTGCAGGCTGTATAATTCCGCCGAACAAAGTATCGTTCGTCCAGTCAGTTACTATTGTCCCCAGTGAAGTAACCGATATATAGTAGACAAAAAACATTACCGAGGCAAATATCGGCAAAGCTAGGATCCTGTTTGTGACTATCCTGTCAATCTTATCCGAAACAGTAAGTCCGCCTGAATTATTTTTATGGCAGCAGCTTCGTATAACTGATGCAATATAAATATAACGTTCATTCGCAATTATGCTCTCAGAGTCATCGTCCGTTTCCTCTTCGCAGCTTTTTATATCATTTTCAATATGTGATTTAAGCAAATCACTTAACATTAAATGCTCCGTTACAATGTCTTCGCGTTCAAAAATTTTGATAGCGTACCAGCGCTGGCGTGTTTCATCGACACGGCCCTGCAATGCTTCCTCGATATGAGCTATTGCGTGCTCAACGCTTCCTGAAAATACGTGCTTCGGAATCATCGGAATCTGTTTTTCAGCGGCACTTACCGCTCTTTCCGCAGCTTCTTTGATGCCTTCTCCTTTCAGAGCAGATATTTCAATGACTTCGCATCCCAATTCTTTAGCAAGTCTGTCCGCATAAATTTTATCGCCGCTTTTTTTTACTGAATCCATCATGTTTACTGCAACAACCATCGGAATACCTAGTTCTGCAAGCTGCGTCGTAAGGTAAAGGTTGCGCTCAAGGTTGGTGCCGTCAATAATATTCAGAATCGCATCAGGCCGCTCATCAATGAGATAATTTCTGGCTGCCTCCTCTTCCAGCGTGTACGGCGAAAGAGAATAGACACCGGGAAGATCGGTTATTGTAACGTCTTTATAACCTTTAAGCTTTCCTTCTTTTTTTTCTACTGTGACACCAGGCCAATTACCTACATATTGGCTGGAACCAGTAAGAGCGTTGAAAAGGGTCGTTTTGCCGCTGTTTGGATTGCCGGCTAGTGCAATTTTAACGGACATGTCTGTTCCTCCTATTATTTTATTAAATCAGCATTTAGGTTAGTTCCAACTAACCTAAATGCTCTAAAATTACGGGGAATTGAAGCGCTCCCCGCATTTACTCTACAAATATCAACTGCGCATCATCCTTGCGAAGTGAAAGCTCATACCCTCTAACCGTGATTTCTACAGGGTCTCCGAGAGGCGCAACCCTGCGCACATATATTTCAATCCCTCTGGTTATCCCCATGTCCATTATCCTGCGCTTTACAGCACCAGCCCCGACTATTTTTGATACGCGGACCGTTTGTCCGCACCTGATATCCTTCAGCGTCTGCACATACAACATCTCCTTTAAAGATTATGATCAGGCAATTTACTGCACCATAATTTTATTTGCCATTTCACGGCTTATTGCTACTCTTGAATCCTTTATGCTTACGATTGCATTTCCGCATGTCCGGGAAACTACAATAACCGACCCGCCTACCGTAAACCCAATATTTTCCAGGAATCGCCTTGTTTCAGGCTTTCCGCCAATTTTTTCTATAAGGTTGATCTCTCCAACCTTAGCCATGGTTAATAGCATCATTATTACCCCCTCCGGTTTTTACAGGTATTTCTTGATCCCAATATAGTTAGACTCAACTAACTTATTTAAGTTAGCATAGGCTAACTTAAATGTCAACTATTAAATTTTGCTGTTTCTGCCATTCGATCTGTCATTTGCCTCTCTGAAGATCATATGTTATTCTAAAAAATACTATCCTAAACATCCGGCAGAGAGGCTTATGAATCATGAAAGTACAGGAATCCGCACAAATGTATCTCGAAACCATTCTGGTCTTAAGCTGTGAAAAGGATGAGGTCAGGTCAATAGACATAGCTGAAAAACTAAAATATAAAAAACCCAGCATAAGCGTGGCAATGAAACACTTACGCGAGAACGGGTATATAGGAATGGACGAAAAAGGGCATATTACCCTTACAGCAAAAGGAAAGATAATTGCAGAAAGCATGTACGAACGTCACACTGTTATATCCAACTGGCTTATAGATATCGGTGTCGACAAGACTACTGCCATGAACGACGCATGCAGGATTGAGCATGTAATAAGCCAGGAAAGTTTTGATGCAATTAAAAAATGCATTAAAAATGTAAAATTAACGGGAAACGGCTGATAGATTTGAACCTGATAACATGCGAACGCCGGACATATGCTAATAAGAGCGATACGCACATTCATGCGTATGCACAGTTGATTTTGCCGCTGCATGGGAAACTGTTCATGGAAACAGCCCATAAAAAACTTTTGCTGGAGGATGAAACCATGTTCTTTCTGCCTCCCGCGTGCAGTCATACTTTCAATTCAGACAACAACAACGAATTTCTGGTTTTGGACATCGCCGGTAATTTGTTTTCTGAGAAAAAATTTGGAAAAGCGGGAGACGGAATGGAATTATCTTTTGACAACAGGTGGAAAGCTGTCAGATGCCTGTTGCTTGAAGAGACTCATCTGAATAAAAATTCAAGCTCAATCAACAGCCTGTATTTATATTTGCATCACATTCTTATGGACGTATACTCCCCTCCTTCGGTTAAATATATTAATGAACACTATGCTGAAGATGTCGATTTGAAAAAACTTGCCGGAATAGAACATTACAATGTCAGCTATTACAGCGAATGGTTCAAGAAAACTATGAAAGTGCCTGTAATGGAGTATATCCAGCACCTGAGAATGAAAAAAGCCCGTGAATTACTTCTCGGCACGGATTTTACGATACTGCAGATCGCCCAGATGGTAGGTTATAGTCATAATTCATCCTTTACAAGGATCTTCACGAGTATGGAAAATGCCACACCTCTGCAGTTCAGGAAAAACCATAAATAAGCTAAAAAACAACCTGTTTACGGAAAATATATTGCCTGCAAAAATACTAGAATATACATCGGTCAATACGGACATTCTATAAATGCAGCATATATTCGTTGATGGCATTGCCTGCGCTTCCTAAAAGAAGCGTATGCCCCAGCATGGAATTTATTTACAAATTTTTTCAGGTAAAGGAGTTCAAATGAATTATGATCGATATAACTGTCGGGGAAAAATTAAGCGAAATATGGCCGCAGACATCAATTGGCTGTATTCAGGCAAACGTCACTGTAAAAGAAAGCAGTAAAGAGTTATGGCAGGAAATCAGCCGTTGCTGTGAAACCCTGAAATACGAAATAAAGGATACTGACGGCATTGCTTTGCTGCCGAGGATAAAAGACGGAAGGGACGCATACAGGAGCCTGGGTAAATCGCCCGGCAAGTACAGGCTGGCGTCGGAGGCCCTTGCAAGAAGAGTCATCCAGAATAAAGGCGTGTACAGGATAAATAATGTGGTCGAAATCAACAACCTGATTTCATTAAAATCAGGGTTTTCCGTAGGTTCATATAATATTGAAAACTTATATCCTCCTGTTTCATTGACCATAGGTAAAGAAGGACAGGAATACAAAGGGATTGGCAAAGCACTTGTCAACATTGGCGACATGCCTGTTCTATCTGATACGAGGGGCAGTTTTGGTAGTCCTACAAGCGACTCGGAACGTGCAATGATAACTAACGATGTAAATAAAATTGTAATGTGCATATTTTCTTTCAGCGGCAGGACAGGCATAGAAGATTCTTTACTGTATGCAAAAAAACTTTTGGTAAAATATGCAGGTGCAAATGAAATAGAAACTGTAATAGTCTGAACTTTCACACCTGAGCGTTTTTCATCATTATCTTTTTTGATTGCGGCTGGCTGCATTATGTATATGTGACCAGCTTTGCTTTATACATTTTTACCAGCATGCATTTTGTCCTGAAATGCATTAAAGCAGACACTAAAGGCAGACATCTTTTAGTCATATTTAAGCATACCGGCTGGCATTCAAAATAAATATTATATTATTGCATAAGTATTTACAGTAAAAATGATATTTTGCCAAAAGTGTGAAACTAGGTATATCCTTTATATAGGATATGCAGATTATCAGGCTTCCTGCTTATCCTGCTGCCTGCATATATTCAAAAAGGAGAATATATATTATGAAGTATGAAAATATGATAAAAATATTGCAGCATAACGGTTATAAAACATCATTTTTTGAAACATCCGCTTCGGCTGTAAAATACATACTTGAAAATGTAAATGGAACAACAGTCGGTTTCGGTGATTCAGAGACACTTGCATCAATTGGCCTGCCGAAACTCCTCTCGGAAAACAATTCCGTTGTCGATCCGGCGCTGTACAAAGGTGATAAATTTTACGAAGCTGGGAAAAAGGCTCTGACTGCAGATATATTTTTCACATCTGTAAACGCGGCGGCTGAAACCGGTGAGCTTGTAAATATAGACAGCACCGGGAATCGTTTAGCGGGTTCCATTTTCGGGCATAAAAAAGTTTACTTTGTTTTCGGAACGAATAAGATTGAACCGACGCTTGAAAAAGCGGTATGGCGTGCCCGCAATATAGCAGCTCCATTGAATGCGAAGCGCCACGGATACAAGACCCCCTGCGCGGTCAAAGCCGATAAGTGCTACGACTGTTCATGCCCTGACAGGATATGCAATTCTCTGAATATCTATCTTAAAAAGATGAAACATACGGAAGCAGAGATAATCATGATAGATGAAAGCCTGGGACTTTAAACAAAACATGTATCATCGTACAAGAACATATTTTTGAACTGCCGCAAATTTTGCGACAGTTCAAAATTGTTTGTTTAAAACTGCCACTTGATTAAATTCTTATTCTGACGTTCCCGTGCTTATCTAAAGTCCCCCCAATGTCAAAACACGAAATTACAAATTATCCAATAGCTCCTTTCGTTAGCCTCCGCGAATCTTCTGTTGCATGGCAAAAACATCGGAAGTAAGTCCCACAAACGATGCATGTGCCGGATCGTGTTGCAGTAATAAATGTGTTTGCCTGGGGCGGCGATCGCTGCCAGGGAAACTTCATTAACGGGAAATGCCAGGGCACTGGCATATTAGTTTTTGCAAACGGAGACAAGTATGAAGGTCAGTTCCTGGATAATAAAATGCATTGTCAGGGCGTTTTGGTAAAGGCCAACGGAGAACGTAAAGAAGGAAATTTTGCCAACTGGGAATTTATCGGCAAAGACTGATTACGTTTTCCAGGATCCTATGCTATCCTGCTCTCATGCACTTAGCAGCGGGAGGCGATCCGTTGTCAAACAGCGGTAATGATCTGAAAAAATTCTCGAAAAGACTGGCCGGGCTTCTTTTTGGTCTTTTTCTGTACGCGCTCGGAATAGCATTCACAATAGAGGCTGATTTTGGCTATGCACCCTGGGATGTCTTCCATAAGGGCATTTCCAATATTGCGGGGATCTCCATAGGCAACGCGAGCATCCTGCTGGGCCTTGTCATATGCGTGGCATTATACGTACTTCGAGAAAGCCTTGGATTGGGAACGCTGCTCAACATGGTCGTGATAGGAGCTGTCCTTGACCTTATACTGGAATCAAAACTTATACCATGTATGGATGGCCCCATCTCAGGAGCGGCAATGATGATTCTTGGTCTTTTCGTTATTTCATTGGCCACCTTTTTTTACATGAGATCCGGTTTCGGATCGGGTCCCCGCGACGGACTTATGGTCGCTTTAGAAAGAAGGTCCGGGCTGTCTGTGGGCATTTGCAGAGCGGCCATCGAGTCACTCGCAGTGCTGCTGGGGTGGCTGATGGGCGGCCCCGTAGGGTTCGGTACACTGATCGCGGCCTTCGGTACCGGCGTATGTATCCAGATAACCTTCTCGCTTTTGGGATTCAACGCTACGGAAGTAAAACACGAAAACCTCAGAGAGACAGCCTGGCTTTTTTTAAAACCACAAAGATAATTCGCCTGTTTTTTGTTGTCCGGACGATCAATAGACTTTGATTATTTCAAATCCCTGTCTTTTTAATTCTGTCTGGATCTGACGGACATGGTCGTGTCCGTTCGTTTCCACGGTGATCTCAAGCTGGACAAGTTTAAACCTGTCCATGACCTTCGACTGATTATGCTCCAGTTTGATCACATTTGCCCTGAGGTCTGCCAGAATTTTTGCGACATTCAATAATTCCCCTGGTTTATCCGGAAGATTGACAGTGAAGCAGAATTGTCTTCCCCGCGAAACAAGCGCGCGGTTTATGATGGCAGAGATGGTCGAGATGTCTATATTGCCGCCGCTGACAACACAGACCACATTTTTATTTTCCGGCCCAAGTTTTTTCAGTCCGGCCACGGAGAGCGCCCCGGCTCCCTCTGTCACCATCTTGTGTTTCTCTATTAAGAGCAATATCGCCTCGAGAATATCCGAATCAGAGACGGTCACCACTTCATCCACAAACTCTTTTATCACTTCAAAAGTCAAAGCTCCCGGCTTTTTTACCGCTACACCATCCGCCATGGTATCGACCTTTTTCAGTTCTATGATACGATTTTCATCCAGGGATCTGGCCATGCAGCAAGCCCCTTCGGGCTCTACACCGATTATTTTTATACTTGGTTTCAGCATCTTTGCAGCCATCGCTATACCGCTGATCAAACCTCCGCCGCCGATCGGGACCAGTATCTCGTCGACATCGTCCAGTTCTTTCAGCACCTCAATTGCCACCGTACCCTGCCCGAGCATTACATCAATATCATCGAAAGGATGGACGAAAACATAGCCGTTCTCTGCTTCCAGCTCACGCGCCTTCTGGCATGCGTCATCGTAAGTGTCACCGTGCAAAACGACCTGAACGCCAAATTTTTTTGTAGCTTCGACCTTTATTATCGGCGTTGTCTCCGGCATTACGATCGTCGCTTTCACGCCAAGCATTTGAGCAGCATAGCCTACACCCTGCGCATGGTTGCCTGCTGATGCCGCGATAACGCCCCTGTTTTTTTCTTCGTCGCTGAGCTTGCTAATTTTGTAATAGGCTCCGCGAATTTTGAATGAACCTGTGACCTGAAAGTTTTCAGGCTTAAGGAATACCCTGTTCCCGCATTCATTGCTGAAAAATTGGCTTTCGATCAGCTCTGTCTTACGAAGTATCGGTTCGAGTGTTTTTTGTGCAAGGCGGATATCTTCGTGTGACACACTAATGTCTGCCGCCTGAAATAATATGTTTTTATCCGTCATATTTATTCCTGCCACCCTTGATTTAATATATTTTCAAATCACTTTTATACTGCAAATTTTCTCCTAGTTTTTGAAACTGTGGACAGGGGCCGGGATACGGCCTCCGCGCTTTATGAAATCCGAGCAGCTGAAGCGGTTCACGGGCATTATCGGAGCATAGCCGAGAAGTCCTCCGAACGTAACGGTGTCTCCGATGGTTTTGCCGTAAACAGGTATCACCCTGACAGCGGTAGTCTTGTTGTTCACCATGCCTATGGCCATTTCATCTGCTATCATCCCTGATATGGTTTCAGCCGAGGTATCCCCTGGAATGGCTATCATATCAAGACCAACGGAACACACGCATGTCATGGCTTCCAGTTTTTCTATCGTAAGTGCGCCTGCCTCAACGGCCTCTATCATCCCGTGGTCTTCACTTACCGGGATAAAGGCGCCGCTTAGTCCGCCTACATAAGAAGATGCCATTATGCCGCCTTTTTTAACGTTATCGTTGAGTATCGCTAGCGCGGCTGTCGTGCCTGGAGCGCCTGCATGCTCAAGCCCCATCACCTGGAATATTTCCGCCACGCTGTCGCCTACGGCAGGGGTCGGAGCAAGAGACAGGTCTATTATTCCGAAAGGAACTCCTAGACGTGATGCCGCTTCCTTCGCGACAAGCTGCCCTACGCGCGTGATTTTGAACGCAGTCTTTTTGACAGTTTCGCAGAGCGTTTCGAAATCAGCGCTGCAGACTCGTTCCAGCGCTCTTTTAACAACACCAGGCCCGCTTATGCCTACGTTTATCGCGCAGTCGCGCTCCCCTACCCCATGGAAAGCTCCCGCCATGAAAGGATTGTCCTCTACAGCGTTGCAGAATACGACAAACTTGGCGCAGCCCAGAGAATCCTGTTCCTTGGTGAGCCTGGCTGTTTCCTTTATTATTGTCCCCATCTTCGCAACGGCATCCATGTTTATGCCGGAGCGCGTCGAGCCAAGGTTTATGGATGAGCATACGCGCTCTGTCACGCTGAGTGCCTCCGGCACAGAATCGATCAGTATTCTGTCGGACTCAGTCATCCCCTTGTGCACAAGGGCCGAGAAGCCGCCTATAAAGTTGACTCCTACTTCTTTGGCTGCTTTGTCAAGGGTTTTTGCTATTTCAACATAATTATTGGATTTACACGCCGCGGCGGCAATGGCCATCGGTGTTATCGATATTCGCTTGTTGACGACCGGGACACCGAACTCTCTGGATATGTCCTCGCCGACTTTTACAAGGTTTTCTGCTTTTTTTGTTATTTTGTCATACACCTTTTCGCAGAATTTTTTTTCATCCGGGTCCGCACAGTCGAGGATGTTGATGCCCATCGTGATAGTACGGACATCAAGGTTTTCCTCTTCTATCATTTCGTTTGTCTGACGTGCTTCGGAAATGCTTATCATCGCGGCCGCCTATATCCTGTGCATGCTTTCAAAGATCTCTTCCCTCTGGAACTTGGCTACTACGCCCATCTGCATGCCTACCTTCTCAAGCCCTTCCGCAAGTTCCACAAGCGCGCATTTGACGTCTGTAATGTCGACTATCATGATCATGTTGAAGTATCCCTCGACTATTGTCTGGGAAATCTCGAGGACATTCACGTTCCTTTCAGCAAGATATACACACACTTTTGCTATAATGCCGACCTTATCCTTGCCAAGTACAGTTATTATGGCTTTCATCAAAATCCCTCCGATGTTGTTTTATGGCAAATCACCTGACAATGGAGTGTAAAGCCGTGTGTCTGATGCTGGTTTTAATCCCGTCCGGTAATTCGTTTTTTCTTACTGCATACTGTGAAAGGAGCAATATATCCTGTGCTTCTCTCATATAAACCGCTATGTCGCTGCATCTGAATGAGCATGGTCAATGCTTGTGGAAACCGGCGCTGTATCAGCTCTTTATCCGCAGCTGTCAAATGCGGGATCAGGGCTCAGATGCGATGAGGTACAATTTTACAGTATATGCCGCAGTCTGTGAATAATTTATTAGACATCACTCAACTTGTTATATCTTAAAAAATGATTGTTTTGGGAGGCAGAAGTTGCTTAAGAAAGCGTTTCCTGAAAGAATCACACTAAAATTGGATCGTAATATGTCTGTAACAGCTATTATTTTTTATACTTTTCAGACCGACTGACCTGCAGCCGTCTGAATTGTATTAAAACACAGCCGGAATAAAGATCCCTTAATAGCTCCAGTCTCTTTTCTTATGCTGATTTTTATTTCAGAATCATCGTTACGAAATTAAAAAACAGTTTCACTCCATAAAATACTATAACGGAGCCGCAGATGATATTGATCCAGCGCAAAACCTTCGCGTCAAATTTGTTGCTGAAAACAGAGATCAAGAATGTCAATCCCGTGAACCAAATGCAGGAAGCGGAAACAACGCCGGTTATAAAAGGGACAGACTGCTCAGCCGGAAGAGTGACACGAAAGGCTCCTAGCATCATTGTTCCGTCGATGATCGCCTGCGGATTGAACCATGTTACAACACAGGCGGATAATATCGTCCTGCCTATGGAAAGTTCCGTTTTAGGCCCGTCAGATATATTATCTGCCTTCGATTTCAACAGGCTTGACCCGATGTAAATCACGATCAGGCTGCCGATGAACAGAATAACGGCCTGAAGAAATTCATAACGCCGCATAACCGCGCCAATACCGAAAAACGAAGCCATAGCCAAAGTTATGTCAAAGAAAATTACGATCAGCGCAGTCAGTAAAGCCTTTTGGCGCTTCTGCGACAATGCCGAATTGATGACAAACAGATTTTGCAAACCGATCGGGGCAACATATGCCAGCCCAATTGAAAGTCCCTGGAAAAAATATCTCATTTTCTCAGCTCCATAACCAGCCAAAATAAGCTTAATTTTTATAAAAAAGCGATATTATGCAGTATAATCAGGCATTAATCAGATTTATCATTTTCATTATAACTATTACATGCAGATAATTGACCATCCAAAATATTAAAACAACAGCCATCCAAACGGAGTTGATATAATGAAACGGCCATTACCGATCCAAATAGACTGGAAACCGGATAAAAACAGCCCTACACCTGTTTACCAGCAGATAGTGCGATTTATATACGGCAAGGTATCAAAGGGTGAATGGCCCGTCGGCACCCGTATCCCGGCCCAGAGAACATTGGCGGAACTGTTCGGAGTCAACCGCAGCACGATCTCCTCATCTATCGATGAACTGGTTTCATATGGAATTATCGAAGGATGTCACGGAGCCGGCACGCGGATCGCAAGCAACACATGGTCACTGCTTCTGCCGCCTTCCTTGGATTGGAATGCATATATATCATCAGGCTTCTTTAAAGCCAACGATTACACCATACAAACGATCAACCGCCTTGAATTCGAGCCCGGCATGGTGCGTCTGGGCACAGGAGAGCCTGACCCCCGGTTATTTCCGTCTGATATGTGGAGGAAAGTTTTGGAAAGAATAAGCCGTCAGGTCACTGAGATGGGCTATCTGGAACCGCTGGGATTGCTGGAATTGAGAAACGCCGTATCGGCTCATATGGAAAAATTGGGAATATATGCCTCGCCGTCATGCATTTTGATTACATCTGGATCATTACAGGCTCTGCAGCTGATTTCCGCCTGTCTGCTCAAAAAGGACTCGGCAGTTTTTACAGAGGCCCCTACTTATCTGAAATCACTGCAGGTTTTCCAGTCTGCCGGCATGAGACTGAGCGGAATACCGATGGACAAAAATGGAATGCAGTTTTGGAAACTTTCATCCGCGCTGAAAACAGAGCATTCACAGGGTCCTTCTATTATTTATACGATACCGACCAACCATAACCCGACAGGGATCACAATGCCGGATGAAAGACGCGCCGACTTCATGGATTTCTGCACGGCAAACAGGCTTCCGATCATTGAAGACGGGGCTTACCATGAGCTTTGCTATGGCGGACAGCAGCCTAAGCCTTTGAAATCTCTTGATGAAACAGGGATGGTAATATATCTGGGCAGCGCGTCAAAATCCTTGGCTCCGGGTCTGCGCATAGGGTGGGTCATAGCGGCGGAACCGATAGTACAGAGATTAGGCGATGTAAAGATGCAAATGGACTATGGGGCAAGCTCGATCTCTCAGTGGGCTTTTGCTGAGTTTCTTTCAAGCGGCCTGTACTCCGCGCATCTGACCAGGCTGAAAACCGAACTCAGGCGCCGCAGGGACAATGCCGCAGATGTTCTGCAGAAACACTTCAATGGCATTGCAAGCTGGAATATTCCGGAAGGCGGGTTCTATATCTGGCTCACTTTCCTTGACACGATAAACATCGGTCAGCTCTTTGAGCGTGCAATCAGGGAGAATATCCTGCTTAACCCTGGAGATATATACGATTTTGATCGTAATAACTCACTGCGGCTGTCTTTTGCCTATACTTCATGCGATGAATTTGAAACCGCGATCCGGAGGCTTTCCGGTATAATCAAAGAAATGAGATGACCACACAGCCAAAGTCATTCAGCGGATACTGAGTAAAGTTCAAAAAAACATTGCACGCTGAAAAAATCAGCGTGCAATGTTTTTTAAACTATTAGTTTTTATTTATATTCCGGCTATTTTCCTGCCAAAATCCACAGCGGCATTTTGTGAATCTTCATCCGGGTTCCAGTGAGTTCTGAATCCTTCGTCAATAACTTCAAAACCAGCATCCGCCATTAAATCATTTATTACTTTTACCGATTCTCCGCTCCATCCGTAACAGCCGAATCCAGCCGCCTTCTTATTCTTAAATTTCAATTCCTTGAGCAGGTGGATAAAGCCTGCCAGGGAAGGCAGTATGCTGTTGGAGAAGGTCGGTGACCCCAAAACGACCGTTTTAGATCTGAATACCTCTGTTACAAGGTCATTTTCATCGCTTTTCGCCAGGTTGAAGATTTTTACGACGACATCCGGATCTGCCAGGCCTATGCCTTCTGCTATCCTCTCGGCCAGCGTCTTTGTCCCGTTCCACATTGTGTCATAGATGATCACGATCTGGTTTTCGCGGTAATCATTTGACCACTGTGAATATTTTTCAACGATCTGCATCGGATCATCTCTCCAGATAACACCATGGCTTGTTGCTATGATATCGATCGGAAGTTCAAAAGAAATTACTTCCTCCAGTTTTTTCCTGAGTATCGCGCTGAATGGCGTAAGAATATTAGCGTAGTATTTTATGGCCTCATTAAAAAGGTCACACTGGTCTGCAAGATCATTAAACATTTTTTCTGTTGCATAATGCTGCCCGAAAGCGTCATTGCTGAACAGGATGTTGTCTTTGGTAAGATAAGTTGCCATGCTGTCCGGCCAGTGCAGCATCGTCATCTCTACAAACACCAGTTCTTTGCCGTTTCCTATATCTATTTTATCTCCCGTCTTGACCACATGAAAATTCCAGTCCTTGTGGTACTGGCCTTTTAAAGATTTAACTGCATTTGCAGTGCAATAAATTGGCTTGTCCGGAATAAGTTTCATCAATGCAGGGAGCGCCCCGCTATGGTCGACTTCTCCATGATTTGCGACAATATAATCGATTTTATTCAGATCGATCTCTTTAGCCAGATTCTCTACAAATTCTTCGGCAAACGGAGCCCACACCGTGTCGATCAAAACGGTTTTCTCTTCCTGTATCAGATAGGAGTTGTAACTTGAGCCATTATGAGTCGAATATTCCTCGCCATGAAACTTCTGAAGCTCCCAGTCGACCTTTCCGACCCATGATACATTGTTTTTAACTTTCTTTTTCAATTGCACTCACGCTCCCTGTCGATCATTAAGTTTATGATTTACTTGTTTTCAATTGCCCGGAGCCGGCGCTTTTACAACTATCAGCTCCAGCGTATCTGCATGCAGGTTTTTTATATTCATCTTTGTATGGACCGGTATTTTTAGCAGAGTTCCAGCCTCATATTCGTGCGTTTCCTGATCGCCGAGCCCAATGGACAGCTTTCCTCTGATAACCGTCATATATACATTTGAATTTGTGAAATGCTCCGGAACCCCTTCATCCCTGTTAAATACCATATGGATATAATTAATATTCTCATCAAACAGGACTTTCTCGACAGCCTTTTCATTTCCTACTGACAGTTTAAATACTTGTTCGATCATAACAGCGCCTCCTCCAAACTTAATAAATTTGCCTGCTGTTAACTCTTTAGAGCAGAATTCGAATTTTCGCGATCACAAAATTTATCTCTCAGATCCCAGCCGACACATGCACGAATCACTTCTCTGCCACGATCAGCCTGACAACGTCGCCTAACAGATTTATCTCATCCTTTATTATGAAATCAGCTTTTGCAACCAAAACATTCGTATTTCTGTTGATATTGTCACTTAAAAACATGACTGTAATCGGGTTGAGCCAGTTCATCAGACATTTCAGCACAGTGTTGCCGCTCGCCATATGTTCTAATAGAATCAGCCTTCCGCCTGGTTTGAGGACCCTATGGCATTCCCGCAGTCCTAAAACTGGATCAGGAACAGTGCAAAATACAAATGCTGCCAATACACTGTCAAAACTGCCCGATTTCAGCGATGTGCTCTGAATATCCATTTCTTCTAATTTAACAGGGACTTTAGAATACACCGCCCTTTTTCTTGCCAGGTCAAGCATCCTGGGACTAACATCGATACCTAAAACACTAAGGCAGCTGTCTGTGTAAAACGGGAGGTTTAATCCCGTTCCTACCCCGACTTCCAGTGTATTCCCAAATGCAGACCCAGCCGCGCGCTCACGCCATGAGCCGGGGATGAGGCGATCGATCACGGCATCGTAAGCAGCAGCGATCTTGTCATATTTGTTTTTTATCCTATGCTTCTCCTGATAACTCAAGGATCCTCCGTCAGCCCGGCTGCTGCTCTAAGCTACTGTCCCAAATAATACTCACTCAGCGTTTCAAGCCTCTTGTGCAGTTTCTCATGAGTGCCTGCTCCGATCACATTCTCTTCAAGCTCCTCAAAGCGGTCAAAAAGTTTATCCTGGACCTCCTCGCTCAGAACACTGTCGGCCATTTCAAACAGCACATTATTCTCTTTGTCTATGTGCCCGCGCAGCAATTCATTGTATGCCCCGATATTCTCAGCCAATGACGCTGCCGCTGATTCGACTCCGTTTTTATAATCAGCTATCGCCGAGCTCATATTTCGGATAAAAGCTCTCCCCTGCTCGTGTTCTGCAAGCATAACGCCTATGGGGCCGCCTTCACGTGGAATTCCTGACTCTTCGAGTTTAGGGAAGAGGATCTGCTCCTCTTTGCCGTGATGGCACTTATCAACAAAAATTTTCAGAAAATCGATTATATCGTCAATATCAGCTGTGCAGATCTTATTTCCAGCAGATATTCCGGCTGCCGCTCTGTCCATAATTTCCAGCATAAGCCTTACTGCCTCATGTTCGTTTCTTAAGTTATCCGTCGCTGTCATAGATTTTCCGCCTCCTTTTTTAGCTTAAAGCCGCTTCTTTATGGCTGTTTCTGTCGTTTCCGATGAATATCCCGCATTGAGAATATCAGGTTTGGCTTAACGTTATTTCGTATTTTGCGGCGTCTTTACATACAAATATCCCGGAGAGTGCAATAATAAAACTATCAATCATTCTATTACTGGCGTTTTAGCATCAGTGCTGGTTTTATAATCTTTGAACCGCGGAAAATACGGCGTTACCGCTAAATGGATTCAATTCGACGATCCTTACTGTCACGATTTTATAAAATGAACTGAATTCATAAAGCTGTATTTTTACTGTATTTTTATTTTCCTACATATGGCATGAGATAAGGTTGCACAAAGCATCCTTTTTAATTGTTGCCGCAGAATCGTTTATGTCCTACGGAATGATGTCCAAAAAATCTATTCTGAAAGAAACATGCAAAATTCTTCTCCTTATAAATCCGGCCCTGGCAAAGCGCCATCCATCGACATAGCTATAAGGTGCGACCTTACGAAGCCATAGTTCCGCAGTTCGTCAAGAAACTTGTGCATCATGTCCTTGGAACAGAAAGCAGCCTCTATCAGGAAGTCAAGTTCTCCGTATATCTCCCAGAAGTGTATGACATCAGGAGTTGATTTAAGAAAAGGTATCAGCACGTCATTGGGCTTTTTCGCATATCTCTGGTCGCTGTTGAATTTGAAACTTACCATCACATGGAGAGATCTTCCTATGGCATCGGTATTTATTTCAGCCCTGTAACCTGTGATAACACCGTTTTCCTCCATTCGCAGTATGCGCTCACGAACAGCAGGGCGCGTCATCCCAACGGCTTCGCCTATTTCCTTGTATGAGATCCTCGCGTCGCGCTGCAGTTCTGCAAGTATCTTCCAGTCAGTAATATCAAGCTCGTTCTTTTTAGCCGTCAAAATCATCACCACCCGTTCTGCACATATTACCCGCACCAATTGATTTATTCAACGCGCTGAAATAAAAACCGGCATTTTTGTTAACAAATGAAAAATATTGCGCATATAAGGATTCGCTTTGGCATTTAATCAATATAAATTTTATAAGAAAATATCCATGAAAAATCACATGTATTCATTACATAAGAAAGGATGATGATCAAAATGGCTGAAACAGAAAATATCATTACCGCCCAGAACAGTGCAGCCTTTTGCACCTGCGTAGACCATGCCTGCAAATGCAATCCTGTAAATCACACACATGGCTGTACGCCATGTGTGTCCAAGTGCCTGGCGGAAAACGAGATACCAGTTTGCTTCTACCGTAAAATTGAGCCTGATATGGACAGAAAACAGAATTACACCTTCAGAGGTTTCGCTGAGTTCGTATTTGATCATGAAAAATAAGGGGTCAATTTAACCTCTGCGAGCTGTGATATTTTAATATTTGATGATTACAAAAGAGGGCTGTACAAATTGTTGTTTTTACAATTTGTACAGCCCTCCTGCGATAAAACCTTTGAACGGCTCCGAAACTAAACGTATTGTAACTATGATTTAGAATATTAGAGTATAATACAAAAAGTTTTTACAGTGGGAGGAATTTTTGTGTTAAAAGACAGGAAGTCAAAATTCATTATAGTAATTCTTATAATGGCTGCCCTGCTGACTTATGGTCAAGCCTTTGCAGGGGATGCAAACACTTTCACCATCTCAAAAAAGATCCCGATCTCGGACAACCGTCTCCTGACACTTCAGTTCAACGGTTCAAAATCTTCCGAAACAGAGACCGGAGGGTACAAAAACATAAAGGTATATGAAGAAAAAAACAAGCTGCTTCAGACAATAAATATTTCTGAAGTTAACCCATTCGGAGATGAATCCACAAACTGCCCCGATCCCGGAACCGGCAGCGATATAGCCATTGAAGACATGAACTTCGACGGCATAAGGGACTTCAGGATCGTTGCAATGCTTCCAGCCGGCCCCAATATTCCATATATATGCTTCCTATGGGACAAAAAATCCGGCAGGTTCATCCACGCTGAATTCCTGGACGACATCACTTCACCTCAATTCGACAGCAAAACCAAAACAATAACATCCGACAGCAGGGAAAGCGCGAACATTTACAGAAAAGACATCTATAAATACTCCAACGGCAGGCCGCTGCTCACAGAATCTGTGATCACCGAATACAAAAAGCTCAAGGACACAAACGGCGCTCTAAGGTTATTCGAGATCAAAACAACTAAAAAGCTGATAGATGGCAAGATGAAGGTTGTTAATATTCAAAAGACACCCAAATAGGAAATCTGCCTGGGGCGTAACCATCGGAAATTTGGCAGGAAAATCCGCCGAGACCCTTTCGTATGGAATCGGCGGCCATAATACTTTTTAAGCCATTTATGAGTTATTTTTTATAGCCATCTCCCCGGCATTCTTCTGATCAAATCGGTCAGGGAATGATTATGTTTGCCGTATTCCTTGTATAATTCTGCGAATGTTTTTTGTCTTAAAACCAGCCAACCGCCTGCCTATTCATTTCCAACAGACATGCCGCTGAATCTTTCATCATGAGCTAGAATGTGCAGCTTAGCTTTTGACAGGCGGCTCCGGCTTCAAAACAGATCAAGCGTTCCCAAACATCGGGTATGCTGCAGTGCTTCATCGCTATATCAAATTACAAATTGATATATTTTTTATCCCGCCATGCGCGTTTGCATTTTTCGTGATCAGAAAATATTACGCATAACATCGACACATACCGTATATAAATTGGTTTTGCTTTTTTGATAAAATTATCTGTTGACATCCGCGATGCATAAACATATACTTTTGTGAAAGTGAATTCACTTTCATTAAGAGGTGGGCATTTATGACAAGAAACAGGCTTAGTTCGACATTGAGACAGGAACAGATCCTGGATACGACACTGGATATAATCGCTGAAAAAGGGGTTGGCGGCGTTAATACTTCTGATATAGCGCAGCGTGTTGGGATAGTTCCTTCTGCCCTTTACCGCCATTTCGAGAATAAGGAAGCCTTGATAGATGCGCTGCTTGAGCGCACCCATAAGGTTCTTACAGAAAACGTCAGGAAAATCACACTCAAGTCATCCCCTTCCGGTGAAAACCTCAAGAGCCTTTTTCTGATGCATCTGGAATTTATAAGGAAAAATCCTGGGATACCCAAACTTGTCTTTTCTGATGCTGTTGTCATGGGGTCTCCTGAGCGCAGGGAAAAGCTTTTTTCCATCGTGAAAACTTATACTGACAGGCTTGCGGAAATCGCAGAAAAAGGCCAAAAACAAGGGGACATCTTTTCGGATATCTCCCCTGAGGCAGTTGCATTTTCTATGGTCAGTTTCGTCCAGTATACAGGCCTCATATTAAACCTTACTGACGGCAGATCAGACCTTGGCGCACTGGCGGAATCGGCATGGAGCTACATAGAAAGAACTATCCGTAAAGATAAGTACAGTGAAGGGCAATGACCAGCCGAACTGTGATAAGGAAGGGAAAATGTCTATGAGACGGATGATAGGGATCGTTAAGATAATGATGCTCTCCCTGTTGCTTCTTCCGGCAGCCGCTGTTTGCAGTACAGCCGCAGAAACATCGGGGGCTGAAAGGCTCGAAATCTGGCAAGCCATGGAAATGGCAGAACAAAATAACCCTGCCCTCAAAGGCAGCTATATCGAAAAGGAAAAGAGCGACATCGACGTAAAGATCGCGGAGGGAATGAAGTCTCCCGTGATCGACCTGTGGGCCAATACCGCTTTTTCGGACTATCCTTCCACTGTGGTACCGATAAGGGAAGCTGGAGTCTTCCCTCCTCTGGATACGCACATCACACGTTTTGGAGTCGAACTGAAAATCCCTATTTACACAGGAGGAAAACTTGAGGCGGAAAAGATATCTGCACAAAAGACTTCGGCAGCCGCATCCGAGGACTACAGACAAAGAAGGCAGGATCTGCTGTACAGTGTGGTTTCGGTCTTTTCAAGATCGCTGTATTTCGCGGACATGAAAGAGGCATCCGCAAAGAGGATCAGGGCTCTTGAAGACGCGGAGAAATCCCTGGAACTTCTCCTCCGTGAAGGCAGGATACCGAAACTCGACCTGCTGAGGCTTCAGACGCATTTATCACAGGCAAGGCACGATCACATAGTTTTCGATCAGGCGGAAAAAGATTCGCTGTCGCTCCTGGGCACCCTTACAGGAAATCAATACCCTGTTGATGCTGTTGCAGCAATGCCGCTTGATGTAGAACTGGGCGCGCTGGACGAGATAGAAAAAAGCGACATTCTTGACAGCAGCCATGCGGTAAAAAAATCATCGTTCCTCTCAGAGGCTTCTTATGCCAGATCACAGGCAGTAAAAGGCGATACCATGCCACAGGTATTCCTGTTCGGAAGAGGCACAGGAAGCATGGGAAGCGATTCGGAAATATATGATGACTGGCAGACCGGGCTTCAGGTCACTATAAAAATGTGGGACGGGCAAGTCAGTAAAAACAAAATAAAAAAATCCGTGCTCGATATCGAGAGGGCAAAGCTTGAACTGGATCAGGCACGCAATAACGTTATGAATGAAGCAAGAGAGGCCTCTGGGGCCGTAGTAGAGGCTGGTTCCAAGATGCAAACTGCCCGTAAACAGACCGAAGAGGCAAAAGAAGCCCTTAGGATAGAGAAACTCAGATATGAAACAGGCGAGAGCACCATAACTGATCTGCTGAGCGCCGAATCAGAGCTCTGGGAGTCGGCTGCAAACGTGAACAAAGCTTACTATGAAAAGATCGCATCTGAAGCAAATGTTTTAAGGATACTTGGAAAACTTTCTCCAAAGAGAATGCGTTTTACCTCGGAGGATGGCACGTATGGGAAAAAACCTGAGAAAGATGAGGTTGTGAGGTAATGAAAAAGAGAATAAACAAAAAGCTTATCCTTCTGATAGTAATTGCCGCTGCAGCATTTTTCGCGGCATACACATTCTTTTTAAAAGACAACGGAGAAGATCCGGACAAGATATTTGCCTCAGGAACGATCGAAACTACGGATGCGGACATGTCGTTCATGGCCAGCGGCATTTTAAGGACCCGCAAAGTCGATGAAGGACAGACTGTGCGCCGGGGCGACCTGATAGCGGAGCTTGACAAGAGAGAGGCTGAAGCTAGGCTGCGCCAGAGCACCGCTGCAGTGGCCGCTGCCAAATCAAGGCTCGGCGATCTCAGCGTGGGTTACAGAAGCCAGGAAATTGCTGAGGCAGAAGCTCTGGTAGCTCAGTTCAGGGCAAACTGGGAAAACCTTAAAGACGAGGCGGACAGATCTGAAAAACTTTTCAGCGGCGGAGCAATAAGCAGACAAAGACTGGACCGCGACACAACAGCAGCTGATGTAGCCAGAGCACAGCTGGCTGCCGCGAGCAAAAAACTTGAACTATTTCGTTCAGGGTTCAGAGAAAAAAGCATTGAGACAGCCGCAAATCAGGTGAAAGAAGCTGAAGCCGCGATGGAGGCCGCAGAGGTCGTAGTCTCGAACCATGAATTGGCAAGTCCTATGAATGCAGTGGTCTCAAAGGTCTACGCTGAGCCTGGAGAGATGGTTGCAATTGGAAAACCCGTACTTACGCTGACTAGTCTGGAGAGGCCGCGTGTAAAGGTATACATACCGGAATATAAGATCGGGAGGGTAATGCTGGGCCAGAAGGCAAATATTACCGTTGATTCCTTCCCTGACAAAAAATTTCCCGCGAAAGTGACCTTCATTTCGACTGAGGCCGAATTTACGCCTAAAACTGTTCAGACAGCGGAAGAGCGGGTCAAGTTAGTCTTTGCGGTTGAAGTCACAGCGGAAACGACAGAGGGCCTGCTAAAGCCGGGAATGCCTGCAGACGTAATGATAGACCTGGGCCATGAATAGTCCTGACTCAACAGATCAAACCATAGAGATAAAGGATCTTGGCAGGGAGTTCGGTGACTTCTGGGCCGTGCGGCAGGTGAATTTTTCTGTCAGCAGAGGGGAGATCTTCGGCCTGGTGGGACCTGACGGAGCAGGAAAGACAACTGTGATGCGCATGGCGGCGGGAGTCCTGCTGCCCTCGGAGGGAGATATCCTCGTGGACGGATATTCTGTCATATCAGATCCGGAAACGGTAAAAAAAAGGATAGGATACATGTCGCAGAGGTTCGGCCTTTATGGAGATCTCACGGTTCTGGAAAATTTACGATTTTACGGGGATCTTTATGAAATACCCAACAAAACAAGGGCGGCTGAGGAAGAAAAGCTGCTTGGCTTCAGCTACCTTACCCCATTCAAAGACCGTAAGGCAAAAGATCTTTCAGGCGGGATGAAACAGAAGCTGGGGCTTGCATGTTCCCTGATACACCGCCCGAGCGTGCTTCTTCTCGACGAGCCCACCAACGGAGTGGACCCGGTATCCAGGAGAGATTTCTGGAAAATCCTTCATGAAATGATAAAAGAAGGAGTGACTGTATTCGTCTCGACATCTTATCTGGATGAAGCGGAAAGATGCGAGCGGGTGGGAATGATGCAGGATGGAAAACTTACGATGTGCGACAATCCCAGAGAGCTGAAGAAGACGATATCTGGAAGCATACTCGAAATAAAGACCGATGACCCCGGGAAAACTCTCCAGGCATTGAAGGAGCGATACGGGAAAATGACTTCCGATATAGTATCCGGGGTTATACGCTTCAGACTACCTCGAACCTCATCTCTGGAAAAGATCAAAAACGAAATGAAAAACATGGGCCTTGCTGATTTTTCGATAAACGAAGCACGCCCCACTCTTGAGGATGTATTTGTAAACCAGGCAATGAAGGCGGATGTCCAATGAGCGAAATATTCGCGGTCGACGTAAGGGGACTCACAAAGACCTTCGGAAAATTCACCGCGGTGGACCACATTGACCTGAGGGTCCTGAGAGGAAGGATTTTCGGTTTCCTCGGGCCTAACGGCGCTGGCAAATCAACGACCATAAGGATGCTGTGCGGCCTGCTGCTCCCGACATCAGGCGAAGGCACAATTGCAGGATCTGATATTTTCAAAGATACAGAGGAAATAAAAAATAAGATCGGATATATGTCTCAGAAGTTTTCTCTCTATGACGACCTGACAGTAGAAGAAAATATAGATTTTTACGCCGGGATATACAGGGTCCCCAAATCACAAAGACCTGAACGTAAGTCCTGGATTCTTGAGATGTCGGATCTCACGGCACATACATCAAGTATGACACGCTCCCTTGCCGGAGGTTGGAAACAGAGGCTGGCGCTGGGCTGCGCGCTTATCCACCATCCGCCGATAGTCTTTCTTGATGAACCCACATCGGGAGTCGACCCGATCTCCAGAAGACATTTCTGGAACCTTATATCCGATATCGCACGCGAAGGGACCACGGTATTTGTGACGACACACTACATGGAAGAGGCTGAATACTGTGACGAGCTGGCACTGATATACAAAGGCAGGATCATAGCAAAAGGCACTCCAGCCTCGATCAGGGAGGATTCGATACCATCTGACCTGATAGAGCTTGCCGTGAGCAGCCCATTCGAAGCGATCAGTGTGCTGGAAAATTCCGGACAGGTTGATTCTGCGTCGATCTTCGGCGACGGGCTCCACTTAACTGTCAAAAAAGGGAGCTTTTGTGACGATGAGATCAGAAGATCCCTTTCTGAAAAAGGGTTTGAAGTCTATTCGATGGACCGCGTAAGGCCTTCACTTGAAGATGTATTCGTGCACCTGATAGAAAAAGAGGACTCCTTATCAGGGGGCGGCCGCAGATGAATGAGAACGGTATAAAAAAGATATCGATCCGCAGGCTGACAGCGGTTATAAAAAAAGAATTCATACATATTCTAAGGGACACCAGAAGCCTGGCAATGGCATTTCTCATGCCGGTAATACTCCTGTTTATTTTCGGCTACGGCATAACTCTGGACATCAAAAGCCTCAACATGGCCGTTTATGACATGGATAAAACGGCCGAAAGCAGGGAACTTACAGACAGGTTCAGGGCTTCAGGCTATTTTGATATTATCGCGGCAGTAAACGGGACCCGCGAAATAGACAGGCTTATAGACCGTAACATAGCCCACATGGTGATTGTCATACCCGAAGGTTTCGGCGGTTCAGTGAAAAAAGGGACGCCCACTGATATTCAGGCGATTTATGACGGAAGCGACGCCAACACGACCTCTATAGCAATGGGCTATACCGAGGCAATTACTTCCAGATATTCGCTCTCAAAGATGGCAAAGGACCCCTCCGGTCAGATCGACCTCAGGCTGCGCGTCTGGTACAATCCGGAGCTTAAAAGCCGCTGGTTCATCATTCCCGGACTTATTGCGATCATTATGGGAGTCATAAGCGCGCTTCTGACTTCGCTTACTGTTTCCAGGGAATGGGAACAGGGAACGATGGAACAGCTTCTATCGACCCCGATACATCCTGTGGAACTTTTTCTGGGAAAGATAACCCCATATTTCCTGATTGGGATCATCGACGTCCTGATATCAGTTGCCGTGGGTGTGTGGATCTTCGGAGTCCCGCTGAGAGGCAGCTTCTTATTCCTCTTTGCGGTATCGTCACTTTTTCTTGTCGGCGGACTCAGCCTGGGAATATTCATTTCTACAGCAGCAAAATCGCAGCTGGTCGCAAGCCAGGCGGCGTTTGTCCTTACGTTGCTCCCGGCTTTTATGCTTTCGGGTTTTCTATATTCAATAGACAACATGCCTGTTTTCATACAGAAAATCACATATGCTGTCCAGTCGCGTTATTTCGTCACGATCATGAAGGACATATTTCTAAAGGGCAACGATCCCTCGGTTTTAATAAGGGAGATACTTTTTCTCTGCGCATTTACAGCTGTAGTATTCACTGCGGCGATCAAAAAATTTAAAAAGAATATAGGATAGGCAGACCATGGGAGAAAGAATTTTACGTTTGATGATAAAAGAGTTTATACAGGTCCTGAGGGATCCGAGAATGAAGGCAATGATCTTTGTTTTGCCCGTCATACAGCTTTTGATCTTCGGATACGCCGTAACCACCGATGTCGACCGCATAAAGACAGTGGTCGTTGACAGCGACAGGAGCGTTCACAGCCAGCATCTGATCGAGAGTTTCACATCCTCAGGTATATTCAGCGTGATCTCATACCCTGATGACGAAGGCGCCATTACGGAATATCTCGATCGAGGCAGAGCTGTTGTAGCAATAAATATCAAAGAGGGTTTTGCTGAAAATCTGCTGCGCGGGAAAAAACCTGTCGTACAGATACTGGTAGACGGGACAAATTCCAATGACGGCATGCTGGCCATGAACTATGCCCAGCGCATAATTTCAGATTTCGGAAGAGGAAAGGATAGCAAAAACCTGGTGAATGTCCAGGCGAGGGCATGGTATAACCCCGACTTGAAAAGCAGGAACTACAACGTTCCAGGGGTAATAGCGATCATCCTGCTGATGACATCGCTGCTCCTGACATCAATGGCCATAGTCAGGGAAAAGGAGATAGGCACGATGGAACAGCTTATGGTGACGCCGATGAGACCCATCGAATTCATACTTGGAAAATCCCTGCCTTTCGCGTTGATATGCTTTATTGATGTCATCGTGGTAAGTTTTGTAGGAATGAAATGGTTCGAGATCCCCATAAGGGGGAACATGCCTCTGCTGCTTTTTGCCGCGGCCCTGTTCCTGATGTCCTGCATAGGCATAGGCCTTTTGATCTCCACTGTATCCAAAACTCAACAGGAGGCTTTGATGTCATCTTTCTTCTTTTACTTCCCGGCAGTCCTCCTTTCAGGGTTCATGTTCCCGATCTCCAACATGCCACAGCCTGTACAATGGATAACGACCATAAACCCGCTCAGATATTTCCTCGTTATAATCAGGGGGGTATTCCTTAAGGGAACAGGACTGGCGGAACTGTGGCCGCAAATGACCGCCCTTGCAGTTCTCGGATCATTCTTTTTGATCTTCAGTGTCTCAAGGTTCAAAAAGACTATAGACTGACCGGTCTGACCTGGCTTCAAAGCTTAAATTACGCTTTTCCGGGTCATTTTGGGATCAGCAAAAGAAAATCAGCTGTAGAATTTTTCATACAGAATTCTATTGAAACTATCGTTTGACGATCACTTGACAACGTTTGACAGTCGCTTGACCCTCCCTAAAATTGACTCCGGTCTATTTGCGATAGATCCGCAGGCGGACGCAGTCTCAGCCCGCTTTTACTGTTGCTAAGCTACCGTTTGGCTATGGATTTTTACGGCGCTACTTCCGCTTTTCTCTCTTCGCAAGATATTCTTCTGCCTGATCAAGGCTTTCGAAGCCACGGAGCTTGAGACCGTTCTCCACCACTGTTTCGGGATAGCTTCTGCTCTTCTTTTCAAAGGCGTCGAGGTTCTCTTCGAAAAGCTCCAGAGTCCTCTGTGAGTAGGTCCAGAGTTCGCCAAGCTCGTAGGTTTCGATGGATGTCCAGCTGGCGGCTGGCTCATCAGATGTTCTTAAAGGGCGGCCTCGGCCGGATACGTGCGGATATTTGCAACGGAAGGCCTCGTTCTGGGGAATGAGCCGGTCGGCTATGCGTCGTGCCGCCTGCTTTTTCCCGAACGGGACAGGAGGCAGGCAGCGGGCAGTTTCCTCGTTGTTTTGAGAGTCGCTGATGCACATCATATAGCCATATTTCTCGGTAAGGGGGTTGCGGCCTTCTTCGCGCGCGCAGATCAGGTCGGCCTTCCAGCTTTCAAGCAGCGGCACCGACCATGCCATATACTGGCTGCGGCGCATTTTACTGAAAGTGTCCCAGTCGTCCTGACAGAACGCGCGTCCGCCCTCGTTCTGAACTTTGTCGAAGAAATCCCATTCCATCAGTATGATGCTTTCGATGATATCTTCCATTTTATCCCACCGATACTCCGAGTTTTTTGAGATATTCGCTCTCTATCCGCTTCATTATCTCCTCTGCCTGGGGCACTAAGAACGATTCGGAAATAGTGGTGAGCCCATCCTCCTGCAGGGCCTCGCGAACGTGTCCGCAGATGGATTCGATCATATCCAGCCGCTCTGCGTCAGACGCTGAATAGAGCGAATCAAGTTCCCGCACGGCCTCCGCAAGCCGCGGCAGCATACGGGCGCTTCTGAACGCCCATTTGTAGTAGGGCATGTAGCGTTTGTTGAGCAGATGAACGGCAGAAAGCGCGGCACGGATAAATTCATCAAGGGCCAGCATGGCTGCCGAACCGTCGCCGCGTTTTATGATCCTGCCATAGTTGTACTGTCCAGCCTGCCCCATGACAAAAACACGAGCCGCGAGCTTTTTGAACCGTACGTCTCTCGGGTAACAGGGCAGAAGAGCATTCCTGATCCTGCTGAATTCGCCAATTTCATCAAAAAAGACCTCGCCGCTTGTGGCGGCGGCAAGAAGGTGTTCCGGAATGCGGAGCCACGCTGCGTCGTTTGGCGGAACATCCGGGCAGCCGGTAAACTGAGAATAAAAACGGCTTATCTGCATAACTCCCACACGGCCAGAGCCCTGAGGCGCCGTGTTGCGCGAAAAACCCATGAATTCACCCGGCAGCGAATCGTAGAGCTCCTGCAGTTCGGATCCAAACGCGGCGTAGTCATTATCCGTCAGCCAAAGGCAACACCCTGGACCAAAATCGTGGTCGCGCGAAATATCATCGTCGAAACCCAGGCAGTCCGATCCCTGCCCCGCAAGCCCGGCGGCCACTCGGCACGCGCGTTCACCGAACCGCTCCACTATCGCCGGAGCAGCGCACTGTATATAAAATTCGCGGCTTAGCTCAAGTCCCTGCAAAGCTTTACCTCCGCTCTTCCACGCTGTCGGCAAGCTGCAGCCAGCGTTGAGCCTCTTCCCTATGCCCCGCTGCCTCAAGGGCCTTGGCGCAGTTTTTGCACGCGCGCGCATAGTAGGAATTTCGGCCAAAGCGGTTTTCTATGTTCGCAGCGGCGCGTTTGTAGTATCCCGCAGCCTCCGCAAAACGGCCAAGCATGTACTCGAGCTGCCCGCGTGTAGCAAGCATGCTGTCCGCATGCGGATCCCCCGGAAGTGAAGCAAACAGATCCTCGGACTTTTCCAGATTTTCCCTGGCCTCTTCAAAATTTTTCTGGGCCATCAGGCATATAGCAAGGTTTGCATGGCACGTAGCGGTCTCGGACCGCACGTCCTCCATCATCTCAAGCATCGCAAGCGACTTCGCAAAATATTCGCCTGCCCTCTTCGCGTCGTTCATGCGAAGCAGTGACTGGGCCATGTTGTTGTACAGCGCAGCATAGCGGTAGTCGTCTGCTGGGAGCTGCGCATCGTATATCTCCTTCACGCGGTCGTAAAGTCCAAGGGCCTCCCCCGCCTCTCCGAACGCGGTCTTCGCTGTGGCGTAGTTCAAAAGCGTGGTGGCGTGCGCGATCGTCCCATCCAGCCTGCAGGAAGAGATGAGGCCAAGCGCTGTTTCCGCAGCCGCGTAGCTCTTTTCCTTCTGTCCGGCAACGCGCCAGAAGCCCTCGAGCTCATTGAAGATGGTTATTGCCAGGGTGCTGTATCCTTCTTCCCCGCACTGCGCTGCCTTGTCCTCAAGATAATCGACAGCTGCCTGCATCTGCCCCTGCGCAAGCATTTCATCGAATTTGCAAAGTATGTTCTCTATGTCCATTTATCCCGTCCCTTTCATGCCTAAATTCCATCTGTACTTTCAAGTCGGAAAAAACATGCACGGATCACTTTCATGTCTCAGCAGACTGCTTCGATCAGCTATCCCTTGTTCAGGATAACAATGATTCCCTTGGAGAGCCAGGTTATGCATCGTCCGGCTTAAATCAAAAGTTTCAGGTTCCAGTCCCTGCGGCAACGTCAGCAACTTCCTGAAATGCAGCATCATATTATGGCGTCCGTACATCAAAGCTATTAAACCTTCACTGCCGGTAACCTGCCCCTGCAGCAAACATGTCTCCTGCCGGATACGCATAATCGGCTTTGTCATAATATAACGAAAGCCCTATATGATTTGATTACTTTATCATATAAGGCCAGTTGATTGCATCTATTATTGTTCTTAATTTGCATGACGTTGTGCCGCAGGTTTGACGGAGTGACAAAGCAAATCCGTAAATTACCGCCCGTTTGATTTTATGATATCTCCGTCAGAGACATGGTTATACTTATCTGACGTTTTGCCGGGCACAGACCATGCAGGAGACTGTATCTGCCGAAAGCGGAAGATACCTGCACTGCATCACTCTCTGCTTATATACATAATTTGTTTTGGCTGTTTCAAATTTGCTATTTTACCGAATTGACAAAATCAAGCAAATAATGATAATCGGGACCTATTTTTCGCTCACGGGCCAGTATTTTGCCGTTATTATCAAAAATAATCATATCTATCTGTGAATCTGTTGGAATGTTGAATAGCGTTCTTACTTCCTGCGGGGCGGTCCTTTCCGTATAATAAACCAAAACATATTTATCCTTAATAGTTTTCTTGAACTCTGGCTGCTCCACGTCAAGGGATGCCCTGTACCCTTTTGATATACCCTTTTTATCCCTGTATACAAATGCAAACAGCATGATCATTTTCTTGTTTTCCTGTTTAGCTAATTTAAATCCCTCATCTAAATTTGTCATCCAGCCATCTTCCGACGGCAGATATTCCAGAATTGGAATATATATAACATTGCCATTCGGCAGTTTTATTGCCGTATTCTGAGGCGGAGTTTCCGTCTGGGAAGCTGCCTGCTGTCCAGCCTGTCCTCTTGCTGATGCACTCTGTGCCGCAAAAACTGAAATTATAACAACTGCGGCTAGAACAAAAATTTTTTTCATATTTATTCCCCTTTTCGATATTTTTATGCGCAGTATTTTTAAAGTCATGATCATGCAGACAAGATAAAAAAACAGTTACAGACCCTATTGAAGTTTATGCCGCCAAGATAAGGGCAACATTTTTCAGCGGACCATAATAACTGTTATATGAATTATTTATAATTTATTAAGTCATGGCAGCAAAATAAACTGCAGCTAATCCACACATGATATTTTTATTTGTATTCCTCGGTTATCCTCTGTCCGGCTTCATTTTTATGTATATATCTTATAAGCTTCCCGGCCCTGTCATAATCCTTTTCAGTCTCTTTGACATAGTCAAATACAGATTTCAAATTTCCGTCTTCATAATATTTCCGCGAAAAAATTTTCCTGCCATCTTTATAAATACCAGTTTCATACATTATTCCGTAAATATTATAATTTTTATACTCCCCTTCTTTTTTATCTTTTACATAATTGACCAATTCCCTTATTTTTTTATTTTTATAGTCATAATAAATTGTAGTTAATCCATTAAGCAGTCCATTTTTATAATTTTCAACAGCATATATTTTCCCGTCAAGATAGCTGTAGCCGATCCCTTCCTTTTTGCCATCCAGGATACTTACAACGTGTGTATTGTTTATAAGAAAAATGCCGGAATACGGAATCTGTGTTTTTGCATCGCAATACAAATTCTCGCCTTTTATACAAACAATTTTTACGAACGGCGAATACCTGTATTTTTTGCCTCCCAATAAAGCACTGTATTCTATAGGTTTTTCATTCTTATCAGTTCTTATTGTTATTTTATCTTCATCCGACAAAACTATTTTAGTCTCAACAAGTTTGTCATCTTTATATGTCTTATACATATTTTTTTCTCTGCCCGAGCCTTCTCTTTTTCCGTTGACATACGGAGTTTCACTATAAATACTGCCGTCAGGATCATATTCTATGCAGACTCCGTTTCTGAGACCGTTTACAAACGGAATCCTGGCAAAAACAGATTCACCGTTATACAGTATTGCATCTCCATTTATCACTCCGTTTTTAAGCGGGTAATAAAAATTGTCTTCCATCAAAAGATAGCCGTTGACAGGCCGACCGTCTTTATTGCAGTATACGTTTCCATTTTTTATTAAAACGCCGTCATTATTTGAATAAAGATCGCATTTAGTCCCGTTTATCACGACATATCCGGATTTTCCAAACCCGTTCGCGAAATCCATTTCTGTAAACACAGTGCCGGATGGAGAATATGATTTTGAATGGACAGTCAAAGCATTTTCATACACTATCTCGTTTTCGGTTTTACCCAAGCTATCGTTGAATTCCCATATTCCATCCCTTTTACCGTTTTTATAAAATCCACGCATTTTTATATCAGGATAAGGGCTGTAAAAAATGAATTTTCCGTTCAACCTGCCATCGACTGTTTCAAAAACCTGGACATCTCTTTCAATCTCTCCTGATTTACTTCCTGTAACAGTTCCAGTAAAAGCCGCCCCTGTTTTTGTGCAATAAAACTCCGATGAGCGGTCATTATCATAAAGTCCGCCCACCACTTTATGGACAACATCCCCGTGGTTGTAAATATTATTGTCATGGAATGTAACACTCATTGCAGCATATGCAGAACCGCAGGTTAACAATGATAAACATAGAACAACAGAAAGGGTGAATAAAATATTTTTCCTCATTTTTCAGCACTCTGCCCTCATAATCTTATGTCATAAACAAAGCCGAAATATCATTAAAATCATTTTTGAATTTAAGTATATCACTAAAATTATTTGAACAATTTGAACAATATTAAACTTATATTATTTTAATCCGCTTTATCAAATTTTGCATGACAAAAATAACCATTGGACCATTAAGCTCTTCATCTGCATGCTTACGATATAATCGTATGCAGTGAAGCTGGCATTTAACAAAAAATACTAATATCTGTATATGAGCAGACATGGAGGCTAAAAATGAAAATCGCCGGGAATATACACAGGCTGAAAATAGAATTCGACGTTACACCCGAAATAAGGAGATTCGTATATATATATCTGATAGAGGGCCGGCACCTGTATCTGATAGATACGGGTGTGGACGGCACTGAGAAAATGATTGCCTCCTACCTGAAAATTATCGGCAGGAGTATCGGGGAAATACGTGCGGTGCTGCTTACACATTCTCATCCAGACCATATAGGTGCGGCATACAGAATCTGCACGGCATCCGGCTGTAAGGTTTATGCCTCAGCGGGAGAGCGCAATTGGATAGAGGACATTGACGAACAGTTTGCAAACAGGCCCATTCCTAATTTTTATAAATTTGTAAATAATAACACTGAAGTAACTGATGTTATCCGCGGCGGAGATATTCTGCACCTTGAAGACGGTATAACTATGCGTGCGGTAAATGCCGGCGGGCACTCGCAGGAGTCGCTCGCGTACCACTTCCTAGAGGAACAGGTACTGTTCACAGGAGACGCTGTTCCTGCAGCAGGTGATGTTCCGATATATGTAAACGCGGATGACAGCATAGAGACGCTCAAACGGCTCGATAATATTACGGATATCAGGATGTATTTGCCTGCATGGGACGAGCCGGCTGATACTGAAGAAGGACATTTGGCAATAAAAAAAGCACTCGAACTCATCAATAACATTAATGGAACTGCCGGCAGCACGCTGATTGATTTCCCGGCACTCGATCCTGAAGAACGTTTCACGATTATATGCAGAAAGCTTGGAATGGAACATGAAGCGCACAACCCGCTGTTCAAAACATCCGTTCTTTCCTGCATCATGAAGACAAATACTGAAATCAGGTGAAAATATGGGCAATAAATACAAAGTTGTAGAAATGGAAAAATGGAAACGGAAAGAATACTTTGAGATTTATAAAAAAGCCTCACTGCCGCAGTACTGTGTAAGTTTCGACATTGATGTTACTCATTTCAGAGAGGCCGTATCTGAAAACGGGTGGTCTTTTTCGCTGGCATTTATATATGCCGTTGCAAAATGTGCAAATCAGATAGAAGAGTTCCGCTACCGCTTCAAGGACGGTAAAGCTGTGCTTTATGAATCTGCCGATACTTCATTTACATGGCTGGATAAGGAAACTGAGCTGTTCAAAGTTGTTAATGTGCCAATGCAGCCGACGATAACGGAATATATCAGCATTGCCTCTGATACTGCCGCACTGCAGAAAATGCCATTTACTGGCCCTGTGCCGGATGATGTTTACCAGTTTTCCGGACTGCCCTGGATCAAATTCAGGCACATATCACATACCGACTTTGGAAATCCTGAAAAGGCCCAGCCTATATTCGACTGGGGTAAATTTTACTTAACCGGCGACGGATGGATGATGCCGTTTGCTGTACAGGTGCATCATGCTTTTGTAGACGGTATCCACATAGGAAAATTGGCCGGCATGCTGCAGCACTATCTTGATGAGCTTTAAAGATTTCTGCCTCAGCAGCCATGGCATCTTTAAAATTAACGTAAGGCAGCACACGTACCCGCAAAATATTTTTCAGCAAGGCCTGTTTGTGAAAACAGATAAAAAGTATATTTCAGATTCAATATGCAGAATTTACCGATTATAATTTTAATCCGCCTAATACTTGACTTAACAATGGCACAATGATATATCTATTCCGTCATCGTAATATGTCTTATGGCTTAATGGTAGGTCCGCAGATAAGGGTCTCCGGATATAAGCTTGTTCTACACTATAATCGTACGGATGAAGGATCTGGAAGAGAACAGTGAGTCAATCTGTCGCCGAAGGGGTAATGTAAAATTCTCTCAGGCAAAAGGACCGGGTTCTGACGTACCTCTGGAAAGCAGAAATGCACCGAAGATGCAACCTTCCTTAGAATACAGCTGAGGAAGGGAAACTTTCAGGTCACATAACAGAGGCGTACAGCAGCGTAACAACGTTGCCGTGCGCCTTTGTTTTTTTTGTTAAAAAAAACACAAGGAGGTATTTATGGATCATGGATAAGAAAACACCGCTGTACAGCTGCCATCTTGCCGCCGGAGGCAAAATCGTTCCGTTTGCAGGGTATCTTTTACCGGTACAATACGAAGCGACAGGCGTGATAAAGGAACATATGGCCGTACGCACGGCATGCGGGATATTTGATGTCTCACATATGGGTGAGATCATATACAAAGGACCCGATGCATTAAAAAACGTCCAGTATATAGTTACAAATGACTGTTCAGGAATGCTGGACGGGCAGGTTCGTTACAGCCCTATGTGCAATAACGACGGCGGAGTCGTTGATGACGTACTGGTTTACAAAATCAGCGACGAATATTACATGCTTGTTGTAAACGCAGCAAACAGAGAAAAAGATTTTGCCTGGATGAAATCAAATCTCAAAGGCAGCGCGGATATTGAAGACATTTCCGATTCAATTGCACAGATTGCACTTCAGGGGCCGGCCTCCGCTTCCGTTATGAAGAAACTGCTGCCTGATGAATTTATCCCTTCCAAATATTACAGCTTCAAAAAAGATGTCAGCCTTGACGGAGTGAAATGCCTGATATCGTCAACAGGTTATACGGGTGAACTCGGCTATGAAATTTACTGTCCTGAAGCAGATGCCGTCAAAATATGGAATCTTCTTATCAGTACAGGAAGCTGCTGCGGCTTAATCCCATGCGGCCTCGGCGCACGGGACACACTGCGCATGGAAGCTGCAATGCCTCTTTACGGGCATGAAATGGATGAAAAGGTCTCGCCTCTTGAAGCCGGACTGGGAATATTCGTCAAAACCGGCAAAGATGATTTTGCAGGCAAAGCAGCCCTGATTTCACGAGGAGACCCCATGTATGCCAGAGTAGGTCTTGCTGTTACAGGACGCGGTATCGTCCGCGAACACTGTGACCTGTATCTCGATGATATTGTTGCCGGACATACGACATCAGGCACATTCTGTCCGTTCGTTAATGCTCCTATCGCCATGGCGGCAGTAAAAACAGAATACTCGCAGATCGGCACGAAATTCGAGGCCGATGTCCGCGGACGCCGTGTCGAGGTCGAAGTTATAGCTCTGCCCTTTTATAAGAGAAGCAAAAATACAAAGTAAATATATTACAACTACTAAATCCAGGGAGGAAATCCAATTATGAATTATCCGAAAGACCGTATGTATGCAAAGACACATGAGTGGGTCAGGTTTGAAAATGACGGCACCGCTTCAATAGGCGTATCAGATTTTGCCCAGCATGAGCTGGGAGAACTGGTATTTGTAAATCTGCCGATGAAAGGCGATATTCTTAAAAGCGGAGAGCCTTTTGCCGAAGTCGAATCGGTAAAGGCGGTGTCAGATGTTATCAGCCCCGTAACAGGAGAGGTTGAAGACATAAACGAAGCACTGTCTGACAATCCGCAGATGATCAACGAGGATGCGAACACAGCATGGTTTGTAAAAATTAAAAATATATCCGACCGTACAGAACTTATGGATGCCGGACAGTACGAAGAATTTGCCGCAAAGGGTGATTAAATTGGGAAGCTATATTCCGTCGACAAAAGCAGAACGCGGTGAGATGCTAAGCGCAATAGGGCTGTCTGATATAAACGGGCTCTATGCGGATGTGCCGGACAGCGCGATGTTCAAGGGGCTTCTGGATCTGCCTGAAGGCCTTTCAGAGCTCGAAGTCCGACGTAAAATGACAGAAATAGCAAAACAGAACCGCGTGTTTTCAACCATTCTGCGCGGTGCCGGATCATACGACCACTATATTCCGTCAATTGTTAAATTCATAACATCGAAAGAAGAATTTGTAACGGCATACACGCCCTACCAGGCTGAGCTCAGCCAGGGAATCCTGCAGTCCATTTTCGAGTATCAGACTATGATATGCTCGCTGACAGGTATGGACGTTTCAAATGCCTCTGTTTACGACGGAGCGACGGCAGCGGCTGAGGCAGCGGCAATGTGCGTTAACGCAAAACGCAGGACAGTCCTGATATCCGATACGGCGCATCCCGATACAATTTCCGTGGTAAAGACATATTGTTTCGGCACGGACACGGATGTAATTATAATACCGGGAAAAGATGGAAAGACCGACATAAGTGCGCTCGAATCGATGCTGACAGAAACGTCAGCCGCAGTTTATATCCAGCAGCCTAATTTCTTCGGACTTATTGAGGATGCAGCCAGGATAGGCGAAATCGCTCACTCATCAGGGGCGAAATTTATAATGGGCTGCAATCCAATATCACTTTCAATAATGAAAACTCCTGCCGAGTGCGGTGCCGATGTTGCAGTCGGAGAAGGACAGCCTCTTGGCATTCCGATGTCATACGGCGGACCTTACCTAGGATTCATGGCTGCAGAAAAAAGCATGATGAGACATCTTCCGGGACGGATAGTCGGCGAGACAGTCGACAGCGATGGCAACAGGGCGTTCGTTCTCACTCTTCAGGCGCGTGAACAGCATATCCGCCGGGAAAAAGCATCGAGCAACATCTGCTCCAACCAGGCACTTTGCGCTTTTACAGCAGCAGTATATATGAGCGTTATGGGGCCTGACGGCATCAGGGAGGCTGCAGAACAGTCCATGTCAAAAGCCCATTATTTCGCGGAATCACTGTGCAAGATAAAGGGCATTTCAATGGCGAATTCAGGATGTTATTTCAATGAATTCCTGACGAAAACGGAGACCGATCCGGCATTGATATTAAAGAAACTTGAGGAGGCCGGCATATTGGGAGGGCTGCCCCTCAAGGACGGGATACTCTGGTGCGTAACGGAAAAAGTGGAACGTGAAAAACTTGACGAAGCAGTTGATATCGTTAGGGAGGTATGTAAATAATGGAACTTCTGTTTGAAAAAAGCGTGCCGGGCAGACACTGCTTTATCCTTCCGAAATGCGATGTTCCAAGGACTGGTATGCCTGCTGAATTTAAACGGGCTATTCCTCTGGACCTGCCTGAAATGTCGGAAACTGACGTGAGCCGTCACTATACCGAGTTATGCCATAACGCCTTCGGTGTAAACTGCGGTTTTTATCCGCTTGGTTCATGCACAATGAAATATAACCCGCGGATAAACGAGGAAATAGCCGCAATGCCCGAATTCACATGCATCCATCCGCTGCAGCCTTCCGAAACCGTCAGGGGATGCAGGCTTGTTATAGATAAGGCGGAAAAATATCTGTGCGAGATCACAGGCACCGATGCAATGACATTCCAGCCGGCGGCGGGTGCACACGGCGAGTTCACCGGACTCCTGCTTATAAAGGCATACCATCTTTCACGGAATGACACAAAACGTAAAAAAATAATAATACCTGATTCTGCACACGGAACAAACCCTGCAAGCGCAAGCATGGCAGGCTTCCAGACAGTATCAGTTCCATCCGGCAAGGACGGCTGCGTAGATATTGAAAAGCTTTCGGAGGTCCTGGGAGACGACACGGCCGGACTCATGCTCACGAATCCGAATACATTGGGCCTGTTCGATAAAAACATACTGAAAATCACTAAAATGGTTCATGATTCAGGCGGCCTGACATATTACGACGGCGCCAACCTAAATGCGATAATGGGCGTAGTGCGCCCGGGAGATATGGGATTCGACGTTGTCCACCTTAACCTTCACAAGACGTTTTCCACTCCGCACGGCGGAGGCGGTCCCGGAAGCGGCCCTGTCGGATGCAAGGCGTTCCTCAGGGAGTTTCTTCCCAAATGCACGTATACTGAAGGCGGAAACGGGTTACAGGTAAAATCCTTTTACGGCAATTTCCTTGTAGTTGTAAAAGCGCTTGCTTATATCCTGACTTTGGGTGCTGAAGGAATAAGGGAAGCTGCATCAACGGCTGTCCTGAATGCCAATTATCTGATGTCAAGGATCTCTGAAACTTATGAAATGCCATACAGGCATACATGCATGCATGAATTCGTGACCTCTCTCGAGTCTCTTAAAAAGGAAACCGGAGTTAGTGCGCTTGATGTAGCCAAATCGCTTATCGACTGGGGAATGCATCCGCCAACGATGTATTTCCCGCTTATAGTGCATGAGGCCCTCATGTTTGAACCGACTGAGACCGAGTCGAAGCAAACTCTTGATAAGGCGGCGGATATACTTATAAAACTTTACAAAGAAGCACATGAAAATCCTTCAAAAATGAAAGAGGCTCCGACCAAAGCATACATACGACGTCCTGATGAAGTCAGGGCGGCACGCAGCCCGATACTCAGATACGATCACAGCAAGTAATAATTTTATTGTTTTTAAGAGGCGGCCGCCGGCTCAGCGCCGCCCCTTAAAAACGATGCACTGATTACTTATAAAAGTGCATCATCTTAATTGATACTATTTTGGGAGGTAATACAATTGAAGTATGACCTTATCGTAATAGGCGGCGGCCCTGGCGGATACGCAGCAGCTATACGCGCTGCGGAACTAGGGATGAATCCCGCTTTGATTGAATGCCGCGACCTGGGCGGCACTTGCCTTAACCGCGGGTGCATACCTACAAAAGCACTTATGCATTCAGCAATAGCATATAAGGATATGCTAGCGTCGGAGACGATCGGGATAAATGCTGCCGGGATATCCTTTGATTTCAGCCGTATGCATGCATACAAGGATACTGTGGTAGGCAACCTGAGAAACGGGTTGGAAAACCTGATCAAAGGAAACCGCATCGATTTAATATACGGACAGGGGATACTGCAGCCTGACGGCACTGTAAAAGTTGGGGATAATGTATATGAAGCCTCTGATATCATTATAGCAGCAGGATCGGTCCCGTCGGTCCCACCGATTCCAGGAGCCGGCCTGCAGGGTGTGATGACAAGCAGCGATTTGCTTGAAAAAAACATAAAATTCAGCGACAGTCTGATTATTATCGGAGGCGGAGTAATCGGCGTTGAAATGGCATATATTTATTCGGCCCTGGGGAGCCGCGTAACAGTAATAGAAGCCCTTGACAGGGTGCTGCCAATGATGGACAGGGACATATCGCAAAACACCTCCATGATACTGAAAAAAGCCGGTGTAGAAATATACACTTCCTCATCCGTTGATAAAATAGCAAGAGCAGAAGGCGTGGCCCTTTCATGCACATTTAAGCATAATGACAGTGAAATCGAAAAAACCGCGGAAAACATACTGGTCTCGGCAGGACGAAGGCCGAATACCGAAAACCTGTTCGCAGAAGGTGTCAAAATCGAAACCAGGCGCGGGTATATCACAGTCGACTGTAATTTACGTACATCCATGCCCAACGTATACGCCATAGGGGACATCACAGGCGGAATACAGCTGGCACATGCAGCCGAGGCTCAGGGGATAGCCTGTGCCGAATATATCAGCGGAAAAACAGATTGTTTTGCCGATCTTTCGCTTATTCCGTCATGCGTATACACAAATCCGGAAATAGCTTGCACCGGACTGACTGCAGACGAAGCAAAAGCGGCCGGCATAGATGTAAAAATAAGCAAATATGTTATGAACGGAAATGCCAAAACTTTAATCGAGATGCAGCCACGCAGCTTTATAAAACTGGTGTTCGATTCCAAAACGGAAAAACTTCTCGGCGCGCAGCTTATGTGCGCACGGGCTACAGATATGATCTCAGAGATGACATCGGCTATCTCTGCAGGATTTAGCAAAAGCGATCTTTTGCGCGTGATCCGCCCACACCCCACTTTCAGCGAGGCTATTACAGAAGCCGTCGAACTTGCAGACGGGCATTCGATTCACTCGATGCCTAGCCGCACTGGCAGGTGACATTAATGGCCGAAATACTGAGAGGCAAACCTGTGCTTGAATATATGCGCCCGCAACTCCAGAAAGATGTGTGCGAGCTTAAATCCAACGGGATAACTCCTGTTCTTGCTATAGTAAGAGTGGGCGATCGCGGCGACGATATGGCATATGAACACAGTGTAATATCGCATTGCGATACGATCGGTGTCGGGATCAAAAAATACACGTACAGTGAAGATGTAAAACAGGACGAATTGATAGCCGGCATACGCACGATAAATAATGACGGATCAGTGCACGGTACGCTGATATTCAGGCCATTGCCGCCGCAATTTGACGATAACGCAGTCTGCGGGATACTTGCCCCGCAGAAAGACGTAGACGGTATAACGAAGAGCTCGCTTGCAGGGGTATTCACAGACAGCACTGTCGGCTATGCCCCCTGCACAGCACAGGCATGCATGGAGATCCTTGATTATTACGGGATAGACCCCAGGGGAAAAAACGTAACGATTATAGGGAGGAGCCTTGTTGTCGGCAAACCTTTATCAATGATGCTCCTTAAAAGACATGCAACCGTAACGATATGCCATACAAAAACCAAGGATATATCCTCACTATGCAGGGAAGCTGAAATAGTGATAGTTGCTGCCGGACACGCAAACATAGCGGATAAAAATTATTTTTCACCGGGCCAGGTGGTTATTGATGTTGGAATAAACGTAGGTGCCGATGGCAAACTTTGCGGTGACGTCAACTTCCGTGATGCCGAAAATATAGTCAGCCGAATCACACCTGTGCCTGGCGGCGTAGGAACCGTAACTACAGCAGTCCTGATAAAGCATGTAGTTGAAGCGGCAAAACAGGCATCGATTAATAAAATACAGGGGAAATTTTAAAATATAATGCAGGACCTTACATTGCCAGTACCGGCTTTGATGAAGAACAAAATAATAGTCACCGATAATACGGACCCATGGCGCAACCTCGCTATGGAAGAACTTATAATGGACTCGGCCGAACCAAATGAGATGGTCCTCTACCTATGGCAAAACAGGGACACTGTTGTAATAGGAAAAAACCAGAATGCATGGAAGGAATGCTGCTGTGAAAAGCTTGAAGCTGACGGCGGGCGTCTGGCAAGACGAAGCTCAGGCGGAGGAGCTGTTTTTCATGATATGGGAAACCTGAATTTTACTTTTGCGGCAGATCCCTCCAGATATGACCTGGAACGCCAGCTCGGCGTAATATTAACTGCATGCCGGAATTGCGGCATTGATGCGAAATTCACCGGACGTAACGATATTACGGCGGAAGGCAGAAAATTTTCAGGCAACGCTTTCCGCCATACTAAAAAATGCTCTATGCAGCACGGCACTCTGCTGGTACATACTGATCCTGAGAAAATGAGCAAATACCTGAACCCTGAAAAAGCCAAACTTATGGCAAAGGGTGTGACCTCGGTGCGTTCAAGGATCGCAAACCTTACAGAATTCAACCCTAGACTTACTGCCGCTATCATGAAACAGGCTCTTATGAAAGTTTTCACTGAAGAATACGGTAAGGCCGCATATGTCGATATGACAGACTTTGCCTCGGATGAACTTGACATTTTATATTCCAAATATTCGTCTTGGGAATGGCGCTACGGGCTTCTGTCGTCTTTTGAGGCTGAACTGCATACAAGATTCGGATGGGGGGATGTGCAGATCCTGTTAAACCATAAGGACGGCATTATCGACTCCGTAAAAGTTTACACTGATTCGATGGAAACATCTTTAGCCTCAGACCTTGAAAATATCCTTACCGGCCGTGCTTACGGAAAACCGATGCATGACGCCGTTCTTGAAAAATCTTACGGGAACAGCCAGCTGTCTGACGTTGCGGATTTTTTAAAAAAATGTTTTTAAAATGCCGATAAAATTGGTCCTTCCCCGGTATCAAAATCAATGGACCTGAATTTATATTTTCGTCACATACATTTGCATTCCCTGCTGAAACTTTATAATAATTAAAAGTCCCTGCATAAAAATAAATATGCAGGGACTTTTAATTTAAACGGAACATGAATATTTTATACAATCTCCAGCTCTGCCGAAGCTATTGCAGTTATACAAAAAAGCTGCCTTCGCAAGCCTGTACACATTGTTATCAATATTATAGGACATGCGGCATTGTCCTTTGAATCCGCACGATTTTACGTCAGAAAACCTATGCTGCACAACAATGATTGATCTTTTCTGGACGCTGTTAAATTTGAACGCATTTCCTGCATACTGGCCGGGGACAGCACAACAATGTACTGCATGTCATTATCCGATTTCTGCTTCCCGTTTTTTGGTAGCCCAGCTTACCAAAACCAAAGTAATAATAGCGGCAGGAATTGCTACGAAAGAGCTGTCAAAGTTGCCGATTTTTGATTTCAGTACAAATTCCCAGGCTAATGTTGTGACCCCGCCTACTATCATAGAAGCGGTCCCTCCGGCCGGAGTTACATTTTTCCAGCATAAAGCGGCTATCAGCGCAGGCGTTATTGCAGCTCCATATATGGTATACGCGTACATCATGACGCTCAATATATCCGGGAACTGTGTAATCAGCAGATATGCAAAAACGCCTAAAATTATTATCAGTACACGCATCACAATAAAACTTTCTTTTTCAGAAAGATCCTTCCTGAAATACGGTTTTATTATGTCGTTGTATATATTAGTCGCAGATGATAAAAGGAACGAATCACCTGTCGTTATCATGAATGCTATTGCTGAAGAAAGCATGCAGCAGCCAAGAATGAATGGAAGCATCTTCATGGAGACCATTAAAAAGGCAGTGTCAGGTTTTATACCAGGAAGGTAGGGTATGGCAACCGTAGCTACAAATACGTTCAGACACGACAGCACCATACTGCCGATTATGAACCCCAGAGCGGATTTTTTTGCTACTTTTTCATCAACGGCAGCACCGAACCTAGTGAACAGATTCTGATCCCCCAGCGTTAAAAACAGCATGGCTATCACATAACCAAGTGTGTCGAGCGGACGTTCTCCGCCAAGCAGAGTAAGCTTTTCCGGCGGTATATCTGAAAATAAACCTGAAAATCCGCCGCCTGTAAATAAAAGGAAAGATACCGAAAGTAACAAAGATATAAATATAAAAATAGCACTTATAGCATCGGTATATGCAACAGTTAAAAGTCCGCCGGTTACAGAGAGTAAGATAATGGCTACCGCTGCCACTATCGTACCTAATTCGACGGAAATCCCGGTAGTCAGGTTAAGTACATACCCTGCTCCTTTAAACTGGTAAGAACATATGCCTATATACGCCATAACTATAAAAACCACGCCGAGTATCCTTGCCGCCGAACCGTATTTTTCATAGAAAAGTTCTGGTATCGTTACATTCCTATTATTCCGTATTTTTGCTGCAAGAAAATATATGATAATTATTGCCAGCGGAGATGCAAATTCGAATAACAGGCCCGCCAGCGGCCCTTTAGTGTAAACAAGGTTTGCTGTGCCTGTTATACCTCCGCCGCCATACCATGTCGCAATAAGCGTACCAACCAAAATCCAAAGAGGCAAATTCCTTCCCGATGTAACAAAATCGTCTGTCGTACGTACTTTTTTCCTTGCAATGTATAATCCATAGCACACGATGGCAAACAGATAGAAAGATATCATCCAAAAATAAGCAGAAACTTGCATTTAGCCCACCTCTTCCGGTATGAGCGATATGGAAAAACAAATTCCATACCGCTCATTTTTAATCGTAATTTTTATCGCTTTATTACAGTCCGTTTCTTGAAATTTTACGATTCCACTCCTTTTCAAAGACATCTGAACCATTTTCCTTAACTTTCATTTCCCCCGTGAGGATGAAATTATCTAAATCAGATGTCTGTCTGACGGTAATATCGGCATCAATGACCCATCCTTCACGTCCGATCTTCATTTTCTGTATAATGGTATACGATGCGGAAAGCGGATCCTGATTATTTAAAACCAATTCTCTTTTAAGGTTATGCTCGACTGTGACATCTACGTCATCGAACCTGTAGATGCCTTCTCCGAATACCCCTCCTACCCCATCTGTAATACATGTCCATGTATCTTTTAAGATATCATAACTTATTGATCTATCAACTTTTCCTTCAGACAGCAGTGTGGTGGGTGTAAGCGGAGCGCATTTCGGCTCCGTATTCGGGCCTTTGCATTTTTGGCTTGCAATTGCCGGAAGAATGAGTCTTGCCGTGGAAAGATCGAGGCAAAGGGCCGCATTTTCAGGCATGCTCCAGAACATAGGCCAGAATGTGGTTGCAAGAGAAATACGTATCCTGTGACCTTTCTTAAACAGGTGTCCGCAGCAGTCCAGCTTTACGAAAGCCTTGACTTTCTCACCTTTTTTAAGTTCAACAACCTTATCATGCCCATGAAGATGAGTGAGGTTCATTACCCCGTATGAAACTCTTGTTACAGCGCCGTCCTCTTCTACATCGGAAATCTGGGCAAAAAGCATTGCTTTGGGTTTGTCGCTGGAAAGTTCGACTTCAAAGCGCGGGTATCCTAAAATTTCATAATCAGCGCTTATGACATCGCTTTCGAAAACCATGGACATGCCGTCGTCAATACGCTGGTCGGCAGGGTTTTCGCCAGGCACGCCTGCCCCCATCCATTCTCCGGCAAGCAGTCCGTGATTCTGCGGCGTCTTTAAAACAACGGATTCCGCGGTTTTGCTTTCCCCTTTATGGAGTATTCCGTGCGAAAGGGAGAAAACATCAGGAGATACCGTTTTGGACGGCCACGAATCCAGGCCTATCCAGTAACCTTTGCTTACAGGTTTGTAAACCGACGGATACTGGCTCTCTTCAATCCATGCCTGGACGGTCGGGGAATCCATCACTCCGTTTTCTTTCTTTTTCAGCCAATGATCCCACCACATTACAGCCTCATCAAGAAAACTCATCGCCGGAGCGGGCACACCGTCATGCGAATAAACGTGCGCCCATGGGCCTATTATCCCTTTCTTAGGGACATCGAGCCCTTCGATCAGGCTCAGCACAGTGTTGGTATAAGAATCGGCCCAGCCGTCTATTGCAAGGACCGGAACCCGGATATCCGAGTAGTTTTCGCAAACGGATCCGTGCTTCCAATATTCATCTCTTGTCTGATGTTCAAGCCAGAGTTCCATCCACAGAGGCATTTCTTCCAATCTTCTGATCCATTTTTCTCTCCATGAATCCCCTGCAATTTTAGGGTCGACCGGACGGCACTGGTATGCAAGCATTATCGCTCCCCACCAGAAATTATCATTTAACAGGCAGCCGCCTTTGTAGTGTATATCATTGTTATACCTGTCATCCGTAAATCCTACCGTGATTATCGCCCTAAGAGCCTCCGGGCGCCTTGCTGCGACCTGCAGCGAATTGAATCCGCCCCATGATTTGCCCATCATACCGACATTCCCGTCGCACCAAGGCTGTTTGCTTATCCAGTCTATGACTTCAACGGCGTCATCCTGCTCCTGTTTAAGATATTCGTCGCGCAGCAGTCCGTCGGATTCGCCGCTTCCTCTCATATCGACACGGACAACAACATATCCGTTGCCTGCAAAATAGCCGTGCATCGGCTCGTCTCTTGCCCTTGTACCGTCTGTCTTGCGATAAGGGATATATTCCAAAATTGCAGGAAGAGGCACTTCCGATTCAGGGAACCAGAATCTTGCTGATAATCTTGTTCCGTCTTCTAATGTGATCCAGTCATTTTCAATAACACTGAAGCCATAAGGAAATTCTGTTACAATTTGCTTTTCCTTGTATTCGTCCATAAACGTGACCTCCTTTTTATTGTTTATGCCTCACTGACAGTTTCAGCAACCGACGCCTTTTTAGGTGCAAAACATTTGACCCATATCGCTGACGCCAATGCGCCAACGACTGCGACAACGATTATCCCTGTAAAATAAATGGTATATCCCTGTGCTCCCGGATATTTATCGAGCAGTTTGCCGGCAAAAAGCGGACACAGTATCTCAGGAAGATAACCAAGCGTTGAAACAAGACCTATGGCCGTCCCTGCATAACGAATCGGAACTCCGCCTTCGGACAGAAGTGAAAAATAAATACCGAAATTAGAGTACATCGCAAAGTAAAGCAGCAGGCAAAGTGCCACAAGAACATATGACTGATAAGGTATTTTCGGTAAATTCATTATCATAAATGTGCAAAGGCCCATTGCAACAAATCCCCAGAACATAACCTTAGCTTTGCCTGCACGGTCGGCCATGAAGCCGCCGAAAGGTGATGCAACAGGTCTGCAGTACTGTGCAAGCACTGTCAGAACAGCTGCAAAAACAGCAGACGTCCCAAGAATGTTTGTTGCATAAGGGGTAAAATAAAAATAAGAAAGGTTAAAGGTATATGTTGTGCAGGTTATAACACAGGCAAGCCATACTGCCGGCATTTTCATTACTGTCACAATATCGCTGACAAGCGACTGTATATCCGATTTTTTTTCTGCATCAGGCTGTTTTGTTTTGCACTCAGGCTGAGGATTATCAAGAACGAAAAAGAAAAGCAGACCGCACAGGATCGGCGCTGCAGAATAAAAAATGATTATCCATTTCAGCCCCAGCGCAGCGGCAGCCTGAGACTGGAAATACCCGAATATAGCCGTTGCAAGTGCCATATGTACAGCATTTACGACTCCTCTGCCGCCTTCAAACAAACCGTATGCCCTGCCCTGTTCTTTATCGCTTGCCTGCATTCTTATGATTTTCATCAGTGCCGGCCAGAAAGTAAGGAGGGATGTTATGCCCCACAGTCCGTAGATAATGACAAGCGCCGTGTATGTCGGCAATATTATATGCAGTATTCCGCCTAGTCCGGTTGCCACCAGCGAAAATATTAGAAGTCCCTTGGCAGGAAATTTATCGGCAAGTACACCGCCGACAAGATAAGAAAGCAGGCCCAGCAAGCCGAATGCGCTGCCCAGGGTGCCCATCTGCGCATTTGTGAGAGAATACGCAGCAAGATATGCGTCGTAATAGTAGTATCTGAAATACGGGAGGCCATAAATGATTGAGCCGGCAAAAGCGAGCAGACATATTTTGAAAAAATTTTTCTTAATAAGTGAAACCTCGTTATTAACCATATTATTGCACCTTCCTCGGATGAATTCTAATTAAATCAGGGTTCCGGAATTGATACAGGTAATACTTTCAAACTATCCTGAGGCAAAGTCCTCCTCAGCGATACCTGTACAACATCGGCAATTTCCGCTTTAAACTAATTTCAGCAGTGCCGTGCTGAGAGTAAATTCGGTTTGATTTGAGTGATGATTATGTTATCGCGATAACTTACACTCAAAAAAAATATACATCCTAATACATATACATAAAGTAACTTGTAGTACGCAAATATTTGATGAGCTGGTCGGTGTAATTGGCAGGACACTGAGCACCGTCCAGCAAATCTTTGAACATACCTTTAAAAATATAGATGTGGAGCTTGTTTGTCTGATCCAAAATATGCTCAGATAAATTATAACTTCGCATAGTGTTCTTCAATGCGTGCATATTTCTTAATTCAAGTGAATCTTCAGTTAAATAGCTTCTCTTGATATTATCCAGACAAAACAGGTCTTCCTCAAACATGGAATAATATTTTTTAAAAATAGGCTCCAGCGGATACGGGTGCTTGACAAAAAATATATTATTGAATACCTGAGGATTGGCAAAGCAGTATACACTGAATCGCTCCCACATATAAAAATAACCTTCCGGGGAGTTCAGCTCCTCCACATCCATATCTGAAAGGTCCTTAAGATACGGACGAAGCCACCGCAGTGATGCATATATCATCAAATGCTCCAAGCTGTCAAAGTAACGATACAGCAGAGTGCTCGATACTCCCAGCGCCTTTGCGATTTTTCTGATGCTCACCTGGCCTACGCCTTCATTTACCATCATGTCGTATACCGTATTGACATACACTTTCTCTGACAATTCAGACAAAATACTATCCTCCTGCCGTTTCGGTTATCGCGATAACTTATGCTAGAAGATTAATGCCATTTTTTTAATTTGTCAATATTCAAACATAAGGATCTAAAAAATGGAAAATTTTTAATTAAATTGAACTTGTTAAAGCTTCACTTATCAATGCAGTCCAAATATATAAATAAAATAAGATCATGGAAATAAAAGATAACCACCAATACGGTTAAGAACAGTGATATCAGCCTTGACACGTTAATATCGCTTCAGCCGGATAACAGCCCTGCTATGATTTTGTTTTACAGGCAGCAGACAACATAGCCAGTTCAATGGGAAGATAGCGGCGGCTTAGTAAAATCAATTGCAGCACACCTTATTTCCTACATCTTCAAGATAAGCCATTGCTTTTTCTTCAGCCGCATCTCTTAATTGGAAAGTTCCGTCCGTGTACTGTTTTCTCAGCCCGACATAAAGCTCAGCTGCCTTTTTAAGCGCCATGAAACAGCTTCGTGCATCATGAACAGCAACAGTGCCGAGAAGCCCTGGAATATCGTAAGGAGCATCAGATTCTATTTTACGCACACCGCGCGGAAGTTTGCCGTTTTTCATCAGAATAAGAGGAGCTATCACAGTCTGTCGTAAAAAAGAGATGTGTTCCATTGCTTCAAAGAGTTCTCCCCTGCCTATTTTCCCTGCTCCGTAATGCACCCATACCCAGAACCTGTCTTCTATCCATTGTATATCAGGCAAAGGAAAAGCTGCTGCTTCTTCAGACAAAACACCCGCAAGGGCTATATCGTCCTTCTGATACAAAATGATAGGATCTTCAATTCGCCTGGCTGCGTCCGCAAGTGAAACAAACTTTAAATCGACATGAATGAGCGGAAAATCATAAAGACATATTACAAGGCGGGGTTCGCCGACATGTTCACCTGTAAAGGCAGACAGCAGGACACCGAGTTTTCCGGCTATTTCCATTCTCTCATTCATCATTTGCCCGTAAAATTCAGGATATACAGCTATAACAAAATCCAGATCAGAAAACTCATCAATTATGCCAGTTATGTACGAGCCTCCCAGGGCAGCGCCTGCTATGCGGCCGTCCTGTTTAAGTATCTCAACTGCCCTGTTTATGAAATTCTGATGTTCTATAGGTATCATAACGCTGCTCATCCTCCTTTGCTTGTCAAGCATGCCTGGTCGATTGCCGAAAAATGTTTAATAAACGCCGGCAGCACAGACTATAAGCGATAATGCGTTCCAATATTTTCACGCCTTTTAAGTGCAGCGCCGGCTACAGCTTCCGCTGTCAATATAAGTCCCTCCATTTCAAGTGCGCATAGACGATCCAATGGAGTCTCAATTCTTATTCTTCTTTTTTTAAGGTCATTCAGGTAAGCAAGGCAATCCGTCATTTCAGCCGTATATCTCACAGGACCTACTGCATCCCAGACTTTTTTTTGGAGTTCCCTGCGCAGTGTTTCAGGTTTTGCCCCGTTCTGAGAACAAGGCAGCAATCCGTTATATTCAGCACCTGAATATTCAGAAGCAGCTGATGCTTCGCATTCATCAAATGCAGTTATTCCGGCCATCAGTCCGAATGTAACTATATTGGACAGTGCATTGCCGCCTATGCGGTTGGCACCGTCAACACCTCCCGTGACTTCCCCGCAGGCATACAGGCCTTTGACAGCGGTGTGCCCGTATGAATCAATGTTTATCCCTCCGCAGAAATAGTGTTCCAAAGGAGCGACTTTAAGAGGTCCGCGGTGATTATTGAAAAATCTTACATCAAGTGTCAGGCAATACCGAAGCTGCGGGTCTGCCCATTGATCTTCAGTCAGGTCCTCAATGTGTGCATACACTCCCCCGCTGCGATCCTTTTCAGACATCAGCACTGCGCATTTATCCCTTGCGTACAGATTACCCTCTCGTCCGTTCTTATACCCCCATGAAAAAAGCGCTTCCTTAAGAAATTCATGACCGTCGGCATCCGTTATTCTTAGATAATCAACAAGGGCAACATCGGCCATCCAATGCGGAAAGTTTGGCTCCGCCCAGCCGATCGGATAAAACTGCACGAATTCCATATCACGAAGGGTAAGCCCGGCGTTTAATGCCAAAGCATATCCGTCTCCCGTGATCCGGCTGGGGTTATCCGTATAAAGGTATATTTGGCCTCCCCCGCCTGTTGCGAGGATCACTCCCCCGGCATCTATAACCTGCGTCTTTCCTGTGCGCCAGTTCTGGGTGATAACTCCCGTGACCCTGCCGTTTTTGATGCACAGGGATGTTGCGACCGTCCAATCCTCAAATTTGACTCCGGCTCTTTCGGCAATCGTGACAAGCTCTTTCTGGAAACCGCCTCCGCCCATAAGTTCGTTGGGTGCTGAGGCGCGCGCAGATGCGGTTCCGCGCCCCAGTTTTATCTGTACTCCCCAATCCTGAAGAGTTTTGAGCGTGACCTCAGCCTCCTCGGTCAGCACCTTAACAAGCTCTTTATCGTTGATCCTTCCGCCGACACTTAGGGTTTTCTCGTAATGCTCCTGCGGCGTCACTCCGCCGCAGGCCAGTGAAAAAATCCCGGCCGAATATGCAGTGCAGGAAGCTGATCCGCGGCTTGTTTTTGACAGGACTATTACTTCCGCCCCGGCTTTCCGCGCCGCTATCGCAGAGACCAGTCCGGCTCCTCCGGTTCCAATAACCACGATTCTTTTCATCGCTATCTTTGCCTCCTGTTTACAAAAACTTACTGTATTTTTCGATGTTATGGTAACACAATTGACGGCCGGTGATTTGAATAAAGACGACTCCGAAGTCATATATACTTTTTATCAATGGAATAAGCAGATAAACAACAATTTAATCCAAGCGATTCCTTTGTCCTGTTTCAAGAAAACAACATGGTGCATTCAGGCTGTGCTATAGTATTCAAAGTATGATAAACAGGACGGAGGTGAACAGAATATGCCGGTGATAAAAATTGATTGCAGCTGTCTTGACACAGAAAAGAAGGAAAAACTGATAGCCGGTTTGACGCAAACTGCGAGCGACATAATGGGATTTCCAAAATCAGCCTACACCGTACTAATCAATGAATTGAGCAAAGACAATATAGGAGTAGGCGGAGAAATGCTTTCAAAAAAACAGCAGTAATAATAAAAAATACTTCAGGACATCCTATTATTGAAAAGGATGTCCTTTTTACTGTTTAAACAGTTATTTAAAAATTGAATTGTTTTATCCTTCGATATTAAAGCCGGATTTTCATCTGGTAAAACTCCAAAAACGAACATTCGCTATCAAAGCAATTACAATTCTTTATGTTTTAATTATTACATTATCACAGACATTAAGTTATCTTATTACCATATTTTATTGTGCTTTTTAAACAGGTTGAAAGTATTCTCTGGATATACATTTAATAGTGGAAACAGATGGTGTGGATTAATATGTGGAATTCAGTTTAATAATTGACTTTGCTTCCAAGATAACGTATAAACAAGGGCAGAAAAATATAAAATTTTTCAATAAAAGATTTTGTATATTTTTTATAAAAACCAATTAGCGGAGGGAAAATTAATGATGATTAAAAAGAAGACAACCCTGATGACATTATTTGTCGGTACTTTGGTATTGCTGCTCTTTGCAGGAACAAGCTCAGCTGCTACTACAATCAAAATAGGACACGTTCTTAACACTGACCACTCGTGGAATAAGTGCCTGCTTGGGTTTGCTGATGACGTTAAAAAAGAAACCTCTGGGAGAGTAAATATACAAGTTTACCCAAGCGGTCAGCTTGGAAATGAAAAGGACGTTATTGAAGGACTAATGCTTCAGACTGTTGACGGCGGGCTCATCGGCGGTGGTTCTTTCCAATCCATTGACCCCAAGTTCGGAATCGAAGCTCTGCCTTATGCTTGGCCATCACACGAAGCAGCTTACAAAGCATTTGACGGTAAAATTGGCAGCGCTCTTTTTGCTATTCTCGCAAATAAAGGTATAGTTGGCCTTGCATGGTGGGAAAACGGTTTCAGAAATATAACCAACAACAAAAGACCAATTGTAAAACCATCTGATCTACAGGGTATTAAGATTCGTGTAACACCTGACAAAATGCGTCTTGATACGTTTAAACTTCTAGGTGCATCCCCAATGCCAATTAATTTCGGCGAGCTGTACTCATCGTTGCAGCAGGGCGTGGTTGACGGACAGGAAAACCCGTATGCAATTATTTACTCCAATGCATTTTACGAGGTGCAGAAATATCTTTCAAAATCCAACCATATATGGGGTTCGGCAATACTCTGTGTAAATGACGGTGTATGGAAAAAGCTTTCTCCTGCAGATCAGGCTACAGTAAAAAAACTTGCAAAGAAATGGTGCATAATTCAGCGTAAACAGACTATGTCTGAAGAGGATGAATTCCTTAAAAAGCTTAAAGCAAAGGGAATGAAGATTAACGATATAGACAAGCCTGCTTTCCAAAAAGCCGTGCAGCCTATTTGGAAGGAATATGAAAGCGTTTTTGGCAAGGACCTTATAGATTTGGTCCGCAAATATGGGAAATAAAGCTGATTTATGATGCAAAAAATGAGAAACGAATATCTCAAGAGGGCTTTCCGCCCTCTTGAGTTTTTACTTGTGATTAACATCGTCGTAGTTTTTGTGATAGTGATTATGGAAGTCCTTTCACGCTACATTTTTCACGCATCTCTTGCATGGGTCGCAGAAGTCTCACAGACGCTCCTTGTATGGCTGACGTTCATTGGAGCAGCAGTTGCACTCCTTTACGGAGACCATATGGTAATAAACATCTTGCTTAATAAGTTTCATCCAAACAGCCTCCAGCGTAGAACTCTGGAAATCCTTGGCTATCTGTTGATACTCTTCTTTATTATATTCGGAATAATCGGAGGTTATCAGCTTGTTTTAAGGACTTGGAACATGACGACAACCACGCTGCAGATTCCTGCAGGCATAATGTATCTTGCATTCCCTATTGGATGTGTTTTGATGCTTCCAGTCATCCTGCGCGATATTATCAGCAAAATTAAAGGGGTGTGATACATTTTGCTTACGCTTGTTTCTGTATTGCTAATAGCAATAACTATAGGAATCCCGATTTCCTACTCGATAGCTATTTCAGGAGTTTGTTATCTCTTTTTTGAATCAACACTTCCTATCTTAGTTATAGCTCAAAGAATGGTAGTCGGAGTAGATTCATTCACTTTGCTTGCAATACCGCTTTTTCTTCTGGCCGGTGCGCTAATGGCTGAAGGCAACATAACCCCCAAAATAATGAGATTTGCATCAAGTTTGGTCGGGCATATCAGAGGTGGGATGGCCATGGTAATGGTCGTCTCCTGTATGTTCTTCGGAGCTATATCAGGCTCTGGCGTAGCAGACGTTGCAGCAATCGGATCTATAATGCTGCCTGCCATGAAAGAACAAAAATACAATATGGCTTTCAGTGCTTCGCTGCTTGGATGTGCCGGGTCATTGGGTACAATTATCCCGCCAAGTATCGTAATGGTCGTCCTTGGGGTTACAATGGGCGCTTCCATAGGCAAACTTTTCCTGGCAGGTTTTATTCCAGGGATTCTTGCCGGAGGCTCGCTTATGATAATAGCATATTACTTTGCAAAAAAAGAAAACTATCCTAAGATGGCTAAGGCAAATGGGAAGGAAATATGGGAGGCAATGAAAGGTGCATTCCTGCCGTTAATTACACCAGCAATAATTATAGTCGGTATCCTTGAGGGGATATTCACAGCTACAGAAGCTGGTGCTGTAGCGGCTTTATATGCCTTGATACTTTCAAAATACGTTTACCATAAAATAACATGGAGGCGTTTTTTTGAAATCTCACTTGAAGTAGCAAAAACCAGCGCTGTTGTGCTGTTTATTATTGCAGCAGCAAGCCTTTTCGGGTGGATACTTACAACAGAGGATATTCCGCAGAAACTTGCCGCAGCAATCCTTAGCATTTCCGATAATTACTGGGTTATATTGATATTCTTCAATCTTCTCCTGCTTATACTTGGTATGTTTATGGAAACTACGGCTATTATTCTTATAATGATACCTATCTTTATGCCGATAATGCAGCAAATAGGGGTAGATCCAATACATCTTGGAATAATGGTTTGTGTAAATATGGCCATAGGCGCCAACACTCCGCCGCTCGGCGTAGACCTTATGACCGCCTGCAAAGTTGCAAATATACCCTACGAGGATTCATTCAGATATATCCTGTTTTTCCTTACTGCAATGACGCTTATATTGGTACTTATAATCGCATTCCCGGCCCTTTCAACATTTGTTCCTAATATGCTTATGCCAGCTGATTGATAGAAAAAATACTGCTCAAGAAATGAATAGAGCCCTTGTAAGTAATTCTTACAAAGGCTCTATTTGTCTCTATAAATAGCCTATTTCGCCACGACGGCAAAAAATATCAGGTTGCCTTTTCCAGTATTCTTCAAGCCGTGTGACATTCCTTTTTTTGTCACAAAAATATCACCAGGAAAAACAGGGCAGGAACCGCCGTCAAATTCATATATTCCTTCTCCGGAAACAATGCCATAAACCTCTTCATCGCAATCATGGATATGGAACCCGACAGACGATTCGGGCTGAAGTTCGACCCTTGACGCCAAACTTATAATCCCGTTGCCAAGCGGGTCCGTTGACTGATATAACATTGCAGATCCGTTACCATTGCGCAAGTTAGATACAAGTATCCCTTCTTCTTTCTGTTTTATAAGCGGCATCAAACCAACTCCTTTCCTAAACGCCCCGTAAAAGTGAAATAATTCCAGTTGACAGCACAATCATTTAATCCACTGTATAATAAACTATTAGTTATAAAATTCATATATAAAGAAAATTCACCTAACACTTGCTATGCACTGTAGCGTTTACCGCATAATACATTCAAGGCCGTATTTTTCCCATAATGTAAAATAATAAATAAACTAAAAAAAGCTGATAATCCGGCAAAATACAGCACATTTGTTACTCCGAAACGATTTGTTAAAAAACCGCCTGCAAGTGTTGAAACTATCACGGCCGGGGTAAGTATTGCCGTTGTCGTGCCGTAAGCGCTGGCACGAATTTCAAACGGTGTTACTCTATCCCTGATCGAGTGGATCGTAACCATTGTCATGTAAAAAACCGCATAGCTGGTGAAGATTATAAACAATGACAGATAATAATTTTCGCAAATCCCCAGCAGCGCGAAAGAAATATAATGGATACTTAGCCCGCCGGCAATTAACCGGCTTTGCTTTAACCAGTCAGCAGCATATGGGCCTATGAGACTCCCGACGATACTGCCGGCACCCATTAGCGTGACAAAAAAACCGTACTGTTCACTGCTGCAATTCAGGAATGATCTTATGTATATTATAAAAAGTGAGAATTGCAGTCCCAAAAAAAGCCTCCAAAAAAAAGCAATTAAAGTGAGCTGGCCGAACATCCTGTTTTCAAGCATGAACCCAAATCCCCTTTTCACATTGACCCAAAAACCCGGCCTATCCTTAGGGGCTGGGATGCCTGTCTTTATTCGAAAAGAACACAATGCTGCTGAAAAATATACAAGGCCGGTGAAATACAGCAGCAGTCTTATACTCAATGTCATGATGATCAGCCCCCCTATCAGAGGCCCCAGAAGCTTGGCGGCGTTCAGCAGCGAAAGCACCGCTGCGTTACCGCCGGTGTAATGGTCGCTTGAAACTATTTCAGCCATCAAAGTCCCTCGCGCATTCATAATCACTGTAAAAAATATTGAGGCGCTGAACCAAACGGTATAAATAGCTGTCATATCGGAAGCATGCGCCATGGCAAGCATCAGCATACCTGCAAGTACAGCCGCTATTGCAAAACTTTTCTCCTTGCCTATCCTGTCTGAGATGCCGCCGATAAAAGATGAAAACAGTTTGGGAATAAATGTCAGCGCAGTGAATATGCCTACATTCATCGCACTTTTGCTTAAATCATAAATATGCACAGTCATAATGAAATAAATGAACTCGTATCCGAACGCCGATAACATGAAAGCCGAAAAAAATAAAAGCTGGTTATTTTGCCTCGATTCATACACTATTTGACCCTCCGCATTCAATCTGATGATTCCCTATGCTGCAGGAAAATAAACCTTTGCATTTGTTTTCATATATGCAGTTCTGCTGTTTTTGAGCATTATTATTCAGGCAGCAATGAAAAATATCGCACAGCAACTGCAATTTCCACATGGTTGAACCGGTGCGGCAATCAGATTCTTAATATTTTTGATCATAGGATAAATTCCAAAGCTTTCCTCCGAAATTAAAAATAAAAACCCCCAACAGTATTATTCCTCCTCCGAATAATGTTGCATTGTCTGGGACCTCTTTTGCTATCAAAAATCCTAAAATACTCGTTAAAAAAGGCGTTACAAACATATAGTTGCTCACCTGCGACGTTTGCTTAGCCAGCGACAATGCCTTCGCCCATGCGGTATATGCGATTACACTTGAAAAAACTCCCATTACCGCGATGTAGAAAAACTGGATATACGGAGCATTACGGATCTCATGTACAGATGCAGGGGCAAAAATCGCAAGCATGAGTGTCCCGGAAAAAATACTGTATGCTGATGCATTGAAGGCTGTATAAACCTTGATCAGCCGTCGTTGGATAAGGTTATAAGCACTTAAATCCAACGAGGCTAAAAGAAGCCAGACCAATCCTTTATTTACGGAAAAAATGCCGTTGATCAACGTCAGTACCATAACACCTGTAAACTCGATCATAATCGCGGACCATTGGTAAAACCGCAGTTTTTCATGATAAAACAAGAGCGCGCCCAATGCGGTAATAACCGGGACAGTTGCAATAACGACACTGCCGGTACATGCCGTAACAGAAGCCTGTCCCTGATTGAACGCAATCATATATAGAAAGAACCCCGCAGCCCCTGACAGCATCAGCCATGGCAGGTCAGCCTTTCGCGGCAATTCCATCCTTACAGGCAACGCAATTATCAGAAGGGTGCATGAGGCAATAAAATACCTTAAAAACCCCAGGGTAAACGCTGAAAAATATTGCAGTGTAAGCCGGGTAAGGACATATGCCAGAGACCAGAAGACAATAGTGACTGCAGCATAGGGATGAAAGCTATTTTTAAAATCCATATCGCATCGACGCTCCTAAAATTTGCCAGTGTTTATCTATTGCCATATAATGAAAGCACGAGTTACTGGTATATAATAGATACAATTTTATACAAATATTATTGAGCCAGTTTGGCGGGGAAACTTTATGCTGCATATATTTTTGGATAAAACAAAGAAACGTTCTTATACAAAACAGATATATATGGAAATCCGCAAAAAGATACTTTCAGGAGATCTGGATGCCGGGAATGCGCTGCCGTCATCACGAGACCTGAGCCTTGAGCTTTCAGTCGCACGGAATACAGTACTTACGGCTTATGACATGTTGGTATCGGAAGGCATTGTATATAGTACCGCCGGTTCCGGTTTCTACGTTAAATCCGGTGTAAAGCGCGAGCCGCAAAACATTTCTGTTCTCAGTCAGCAGACAGCGTCACTTTCAGACCTTTTAATTACGGAAGAAACCATAAATTTCGACAGCGGGCTTCCTGCGCTTGACTTATTTCCGCGTCAGAAATGGAATCGCGCAGTATCAAAAGCCTTTATGAACGGACCTGTTTCAGCTCTTGGTTATGATGACCCGCAGGGGCGTCCTGAGTTCAGAAATATTCTTTGCGCTTATCTGAAAAAAACGAGAGGGATATTATGCAGTCCGGAACAAATCATAATAACGGCAGGCACAAAACAGGGCCTCTCTCTGGCAGCCAAATGTTTGCTTAATTCCAAAAGTGAAGTTTGGATGGAAAATCCGTCAAATGTTAACGTCAAAAAAATATTTTCATACCATACAAACCAAATAATCCCTTTCGAGGTTGACGCCGAGGGGCTGCAGCCTCAGTCATTCCCTGCGCATGGGAAACCTGCTCTGATTTTTACGACCCCGTCCCATCAATTTCCCATGGGCGGGATCTTGCCGATGCAAAGGAGGATCGAACTCACTCAGTTTGCAAGAAAATCAGGGACGTATCTGCTGGAGGATGATTACGACAGCGAGTTCACATATGACAAATCACCTGCCAACTCATTATTCGAATTGGACAGTGAACATGTTATTTACGCCGGTACATTCAGTAAGGTCCTGTTTCCATCTGTAAGGCTCGGTTATCTAATAGTACCGCTATGTCTTGCAGCAAAAATGAGGGAGTTGAAACGCCTTGCCGACCATCACTCAAATTCCGTTTATCAGCTCGCACTTATGCGTTACATCGAAACGGGTGACCTTGAACGTCATATAAAACGCATGAAAAAGGAATACAGAAAACGCCGCGGTTATCTCCTTGATCTGCTTGACTCTTACTTCGGGAAGCATGTACGCATATATGGCGCCGCAGCCGGAATGCACGTAGTGGCAGAATTTGAAAACGCCGTATTCACTGATGAGAGGATCAGGCGGCTGCTGCAGGCAGGAGTATATGTTGTCCCGGTGGAAAGTCATTCACTTACAAAGGGAACCCATACCAATCAGATAATTTTAGGCTACGCAGGACTTCAAAAGGAAGCTATGGTACGTGGACTTGATTTGCTAAAAACCGAGTTATCGGTAAATGACGGTTGAAAACCTGCCGAAGCAGTTTATTATGCAGCAGTTTGACCGACTTTCTGATATTGTTTATATAAAACATTGATGCTAGAATTTTATACTGTTTGGAAGGTAAATTAGAGTTCAAAATCTTATTGTGAAGTGCCCTGTATTCCTTCAATTTTTTACTTAGAAAATGACAAAAAATACTTATCCAAAAAGCGGACTTTAAGGGCACAAGCAGATTTATTATAGGCTGAAATTTGAATATAATTCTGTAATTTGCCTGACCTGGCATATACGCTGACTTTTAAAAAAGTTAACTGAACGATTGCAGTTTGACCGTCACCGCAAAATGAGAAAAAATATATTTAGTGCCGATCCGTTGAAAAGGACACAGGAATGCCGGGAAGCAAGCACATCATATGCATTTGACAGTGGGTGATAAATCAGCTTCAGCCGTTTTAAGCTGCATGGGCTTTATTCATATAAAAATATGTTTGGTCAAGTCTGCCGATAAATCGACTGACTGCAGCTGGTCAGCATATTGAGACAAAAATCATATTAAGGATGTGGAAGTCAAAATGGGGAAGCTAAAAGTTAAAATAATGCAGTTTTTAGTATTGCTGGCAATGGTTTCAGCCGTATTAAACACATCAACGGCCGCTTACTGCAGTTCAGGAGACGACATAAGTATAACTACAAGTGTTCAATGGGATCAGCAGGATAAAATTATAATAAACGGCGTCATTAAAGCAACTACTTCTCCTGGCGTTTATGTTAAATTAAAAAATATTACTTATACTTTGACAGTTAAAGAAAATAACAATGTGTTATATACCGACAGCGCTACGGAAGATGACAATTCATTGCTGGGCCCCGGGGAAGAACTGACAAGGTTCCATGTTTTCTCAAATATAAACATACAAAATATTACTGAAAATACAATCGCCAACGGAGAGATTAACGTAAGCTATAAACTTGCCGACAAGGCTCAGGAAATATTATAGAAAGTAAATGATGTCAATAAAAAGGAGATACTATGAATAAAATACTGCATTTTATTACAATTTTTATTATTGCCGGCATGCTTCTGTTTCATCATATAAACACAGCCGATGCAGCATTTCCTGCCAGTCTGCAAACATTCGATACAGACAGGGACGGAGGGTTGGCTGTTGATGTCGGGTGGTATGAATTTGGACTTCCCGGAGTATCCCATGCCGATAAGGATATGACAAAAGAAGAAATTAAAAATATCATTAAATATGCAAACGAAGGCGACGCAAAAAATCAATTTAAACTGGGCACGATGTATTATGCAGGTCAGCAAATTAAACAGGATTATACCGCCGCGTTTAAATGGTACAGGAAGGCGGCGGATCAGTCCAATCCTTTGGCACTTAACGCACTTGGAGAATTATATGCGCGCGGACTTGGGACAAAAAGCGACCCTGATAAGGCTCTTGCCTGTTTTCAGGCTGCTGCCCAGCAAAAAATCGTTACTGCTATCTTTAATTTAGGGTACATTTACAGCACCGGAAGCTACGGACAAAAGACCGATATCGAAAAAGGAATTTCTTACTATTTACAGGCCGCTGATATGGGTTATCCCCCGGCTATGCTGGCTATGGGAAGACTGCAGTTAAATAAAAGAAATATGACAGAAGCATATAAATGGTTTTGTTTGGCAGATAAGTACGGAAACGGTACTGATTTCGCAAAAAAAGATCTGGCAGACTGTGCCCTTTCAATTAATGCGCGGCAGAAGGACGAAGCCGAAAAATCAGCTGAGGCATGGAAGCCGCAAGTCTCAGCAAACTATAAAAAGCTGCCCGACCTTAATGGCGTTTGGACATACAGCTTTATGCCAAGCAAATCTCTCGTGTACAGATTTACAATTCAGCTGAAAGAGGAAAAAGGATTTATAAAAGGTCATTATAAAGTTGAAACAGAACGCTTCCTGCAGGGCATAACAGTTTTGGCAGAACCTGATGCCGCCCAGATAAAAAACATGGAGTACGGACTTAATGGCAAACTGCAGCCTGACGGAAGCGCTGTTTTTAAATGGTATTGCTACAAATATCCTTCCGTAACAGGAAACGCTGTTCTTGAAGCAGGAGAAGGGCTGACTGTTTTATGGACTACGGAAACAGCGGCAGGCGATACCGCTGTACATGATGCAGCATTGCCGCAGCTGCATAAAACTGTGCCGATGGTAAGGGATAAAGTTAAATCGATTATTGATGGTACGTGGTAGAATTTTAAATCTTTCAAAGAGGGATGCTGCTATGAATAAATTTCTGATGATATCTGTATTGCTGCTCCTTATGGCTGTTCCTTTGCAGGCTTCTGCAGAACCTTTTACAAATGACAACGTACAGCTTGTTAATGGTGTTTGTATGGCAAAAGAAACTAATCAGCCTGTGACAGGAATAGTTTCTGTTTATCATACAGACAAATACGGGCATAAATATATTGCAAAAAAAATAGAATACAAGGACGGACTAAAAAATTACAAATGCTTTACCTACCTGCCGACAGGTGAAGTTGAATGGGAAGCCTTGTTTCTTAACGGGAAATTAGACGGGCAGACGACGCATCACCAGGGAGGCAACTGGGTTGAGTTTTATAATTTTACAAATAACGAACTTGAAGGCTTCGGATATCAGATTGGCGGGTCAAAAGGCGTTATTATGCTGAATGCCGGACATCCTTACGGTTGGCTCAATGATAAAAAATTATCGCCCATTGAGGCCCAGCGTACAGCAGACGGAGCTTTGACAAATTCTCAAAAACTGCAAAACGACGTGTTTAATTTCTGATGCAATCAAGCCTGGAGTTTTTTGTTACAAAGGTATAGGGCATTTTGTTATGCCGTAATTATTTTTACTACACAAATTTATTGATCCCGTTCTGGACCGTGCGTCTGCCTGCCGAACCGTCAAAATGGCCGGTCCGTTTAAAGCTGTATCCGGCAGAATATCACATGGATTACTCAAAATGTATGGATATTATGTATTAATGTTTTTTGCGTCGATCAAGATGTTGATACCAAGTTCCAGCCTTTTCTCCTCTACGATCTTCTGTGGGCTGAATAGCAGTTTCTGTCGTTGTTCGTGTTTTTGTTCTTTATCATCTTATTTTAAATAAACATCTTTCATTTCCAGTCAAGTACACAATACTTTCCAATAATTCTGGCCGTTAATATATTAACGGCCACATGTCTCCCAGATTTAAAGTTATTATCAGCATTTTGTTTGAAGTGACATTTCTATCTCTCCATATCAAACAAGTCATGCATGCTTTCATTTGGAATTTATTTTTCCTTATGAAACATCCCTTTTCTATATAATTTTGTAATGCAATTATGTCGTATCAACAAACTAACTAAACAATACCATTTTGCATAATGCCGAATATTGCTAATTTATAAATAAATATTTTTTATACAAGAGTTGACAATAATTCGAGGTTAATTATAATTGGTAAATTGGCAAATCCAATTTATCAATTATCATGTCAATCAAATACTTAGGAGGTACTGAAATGTACAAACTGTCACAGTTAATGAAAGACGGGGAATTGATTTTCAACGGCAAAAAAATTGCAGACACAATCATTTATGTAAACGGCGATTATGTCAAAAAATCAGAAGCAGTTATCTCAGTTTATGACAGCGGCTTCCAGCATGGTGATGGTGTATATGAAGGGATAAGGGTATATGAGAATAAAATCTATATGCTTGATGAACATCTGAAACGCCTTTATGAATCATGCAAATCACTTGATATCAACATTGGCATCACTATAGATGAACTTAAGGAAATCGTAAGAGAACTCGTACGCCGCAATGTTCAAATAGGTATCAAGGACATACATATGCGTCTGCAGATAACTCGCGGTTTTAAAGTACAAACCGGCATGCATCCGACACTTAATATTACACATTCATCAATTGTAATTTGCGTAGACCAGAAACCACCCATTTTTAATAAACAGGGAGTAACTCTTATTACCAGCAACCTCATGAGATATTCTCCGCTTTTCATGGATCCTAAAATCCATTGCTGCAATCAACTGAATCAGATAATGGCTGCTATCCAGGCTATTCGCCAGGGAGCAGATGAAGCAATCATGCTGGATCAGAACGGGTTTGTAGCCGAAACAAACAGCACGAATCTTCAGATGATAAAAGATGGAGTCCTTCTGCTTCCGACTACAGACTGTCAGTTACCAGGTATAACACGCAGGACAATGAAAATTATTGCTGAAAAACAGGGAATGAAAGTTGAAGAAAGAAATATTTCGGTCACTGAATTCTACAACGCTGATGAAGTGTTTATCTGTGGGACTGTAGGGGAAGTTACGCCAGTTAGAATGATTGATGGTAAAGAAATTGGAACGGAGGTTCCAGGGAAATTTACTAAAATGCTTTCAGATGAATATCGCAAACTTACAGAGCAGTACGGAACTCCAATAGATTAATCGTTGCTGCGGATCATAAAGAGAAGGTGATTGCAATGAAAAGAAATAAAGCAAATACTCCATTTCTGGTTGCATTATTGCCAGTGAGACAATCCCACAAATTGTGTAAACCTCCTGAAAGGTGCAAAATAGAGAGCACTGATCAGGAGGTTTAATAATGGCAAGAAGAAATCGAGATCCGGAAAGGGAAGCAAAGCGTGAAAAGATGAGCA
>Ga0268360_1000340_pt1 | contig 87252 bp, 61 predicted proteins | sample BioMet11_FD_192465 | JGI IMG/M metagenome (GOLD analysis project Ga0268360, IMG submission 192465) | Sewage microbial communities from Oakland, California, United States - Biofuel 11 (Illumina Assembly) | ecosystem: Engineered > Wastewater > Sewage > Unclassified | place: USA: California... | reverse complement strand
CCCTTTCTTATTCACTAACCAAAATATACTTATCAAAACATTAATAAATGTATATTTGTGATTTAAATTTCCATTTTAACAATATTTCAAAGAACTCTTTTCAAAAACAATTTTTACACAACCTCTTCAGTGGCGAAGTAGCTCGAATTTAATTTGAAATGCCTTACTTCAGTGGTGAAGTAGCTTATAATGATTAGTTCGGTGAACCAGTGCCACCAAAAGGACTCGGATTTGTAATGCAATATTACGAGTGCTCTTGCTGCTTATTTTTTCTTTCCCAAAAAACCATCTATCAAAACTGATATTCAAGAAACCGACCAAAAAATTATCAAGGCTTATAATCAACAATTATTTTTTGCCGCTTAACCCGAACTCAGGTTGATAATGCTCAATGGAGATGCCCACTGATATTTGCCATAGTCGCGCTGATGGGATGCTATTTGCTTGTCATGGAAGCAAACTTCAATTTATGGGAATAATCCGTTGTAATTTTTCGTCAAACATGAATAATGTTTAAAAAAATATAGTCAATTTAAAAATACTATACTTAAAAACCTGTTTATTTCTCTATCGGTAGCATAAAGTAAAAAACCGATCCTTTTCCCGATTCGCTGGTTACGCCAACACGTCCGAGGTGTCCTTCAACTATCTTTTTAACAATAGCAAGCCCCAGTCCGTGGCTGTTTTCATTAGCGGTTGGCCTGACGCTCGATTTTTTAAACGGATGGAAAATTTCATTAATCTCATTTGCAGGAATTCCCTGTCCGTGATCAATGATCTGTGTAACGATTTGGTTGTTCGCTCTAAAAACTTTTACGATAATTTTTGTATCGGGATATGAATATTTTATGGCATTGCCTATAAGATTGTTCAGTACTTGTTCCATTTTCCCATCATCAATAAAAAGCGTTTGATTAGTCATTTCAAAATCAGTAACGATGGTAATTCTTTTTTTCTGAGCTATAAATTCATTAATATTTATATTCTGTCTGATGAATGCAATATAATCTATTTCAATCTTTTTTAAGTCCAACCTGCCGGCTTCAATCTTCGAAATATCAAGAAGGTCGTTAAGCAAATTGAGCATTTTGGAACTTTCGTTATTTATAATTCTCGCATACTTCTTATATTCTTCATTTGGGTATTCTTCAAGCAATTCGGAAAAACCCAGAATAACACCTATCGGATTTCTCAAATCATGAGCTGCAATCCCTAAAAATTCATTTTTTTGTTCGTTCAGGGATTTTAACAGTTGATTTTGTTCCTCAAGTTCCTTTATCGAGGCATTAATATAATACAACAAGCTTGAAATAATCCTGGCATGTTGATTTTCATAAGGATCGGAATATTGTTTACCATTTTCTTTAGGTATCCGCGCCTCATACTCGTTTTTTTCTCTTTTTATGCCTTCCCTGAAGCCAACCGCTACCATCGTTGAATTGAGTAAGGCTTTTTTATTCCGATAAGCAAAAAACTCGCCAAAGGTATAAAATCCTGCTGTCGGCGCTATTCTGTTAAACGGTGCCGTTTCAAGATCAACATCGAGTTGTAACAGAAATCTCCTGCAAATGCAAGTGTATAGAAAAATGGCAGTCGGCTGAAAGTCCGACATTTTATTCTGGATGTAAATTGATTCAGACGTGATCGTTTTGGGGTTTCCATATCCTATCCTGAACTTTTCACCCGCTTTTATATCTGCGGCAAACTGGATAGAGCCCTCTTTTTCATTCGCAAAAAAAGGTACCCTTGCAATGGTCAACTCATTCCTGGAAAATAGAAATGGAAATTCAAGGACGCTCAGAAAAAAACTATCATCAGCCTTTATACCCAAATATTTTTGATAAACAGAAATTGCGGGATTACCATCAATAGTCTTAACCGACATATCGTCGATTTCGGTTATGGTCATTTCTTTGCTCAGCGGATGCCAGCCAAGATAAGTAAATGCTTCAATAAAAAGATCGTTTCCTGAAAAAACAACAGCAACTACACCCTGTTTAAAACAACGTTTCCCATCGAAGACTACCGTATTTCTCATATTCGCGTAATCACCGGCACAGCCACCGAAAACTGGATAGTTTAAATTAAAATCGGTAATACTTTTAAATAATTTTGCTGAGTCGTTGCTGAACGGCGTAGAAAACAGTAACAATCCTTTAACATCGAGATTTAACGATTCAATATCTTTAACCAGCGTTTTTCCGGTAATCTCTTCGTCTCCAGTCTTACATTCATACGAAAACAGGTTAAGTGATGAGCTTTCAAAAAAAGTGAACAAAATTATCGTCGAATCCGTAAATATTTTGCCCTCATTAATTTCCCCGGCTGTGGAAGCGCCTACAACAACGGCAGAAGGAAAGACATTCCTTATCGCAGTTTCCAATAACTGATACCATTCGATGTTGTTCTTTGCAGAAAAAATTTGAATTAATTGAGAGGGCGCGTTGGACAATGCAATCATTTCAGCAGATTGCAAAATGTCGTTTAGGTTCTCAATGCCAGATATATTGTAATTTAATTGTTTCATCCGTAAATAATTTCAAATTACGTTTGTTTTTTCATTTTCGAGCACATGTTTTTTTAAAATTTGATAGCACTTCCGCAAACTCAATTCTATAAATACCTTTAAATACTTTATTATTATCAGCACTTTCCAAAAGTTTCTTCATGTAGGTCAAAAACTTTTTTTTGTCATACCTTATCGCCATACAGTCAGCAATATAAGTAAACCAAGAGTACATAACAAATTTCCGTAATTGCATCCCTACATCCATTTTAAAAAGGGATAAACTGTAATGCGTTGCTATGGCAACAATACAAAAATAACAAAAAAAACTGACAATATTTTGCAGATAAATAATAGAAACTAAAAGTTATCGTATAATTGAATTTTAACAGCTTAAGAATAGAATTCAGATTTTTACTAATGTAGCAGATTTTAATTCCGGCAAGCCAGAATGGTTTTCAGACATATCCGTTCTTATCATTCATGCTTGCATGAATAAAATCAGCGTTAAATCTGTTTGTTTTATGATTCGTGTTTATCTGTTTTTTTCCGTGGAATCCGCGTCCTATTCTTTTTTGATATACGACATTCTATTTGTTCAATTACTTACAAACCGTAAATCAAAATCTGTATCCAAACAAAAAATAATATCTCAATGTTGATGCCTTTAATGCTAAATAGTCCGACATACCATTTCCTTTCTCGTATCTCATTTCAAAAGAGTACCTTTTAAATTTTGTACCCAGGCCCAAGACATAACATTCTTCCAATTTTCGGGTATTATCTATTGCTTTCCCTTCCGTAACTTCTCCTGGGGAATAAAATATCAATGTTTGTTTTTTATAGTTTTTTTCACTAATTACATATCCGTTCGAAATTCCGACATTTACAAAAACGCATAATTTCCTGATGGGATAGGAATATCGAAGTAAATTATTCAGTTTTAAGTATGAATATTCAAACTTCGTATTAGTAATGGTATAATAATTTTCCCTTATAAAATCAGTAATACTCCCATCTACCTTATATTGGGCAAAACTTATGCTATTGCAAATTGACCATTTTTTCTGATTCCGAGGAAGAATTATATTAAAAAATAGTCCGGCAGAAAAATTTGTTGATTGTTTATAATTCACGTTTGCCAAATAAGGAAAATCATTTCCCTTAAATTTCAGCGTTGTTAATGATAAACCTGCCAATGCACCAAATTCAGTAGATGTTTTTTCTGTCTTTTTTTGAAATTTCATTTTTGATTGTGTACAATCATAATAATACAGAAAAAGATTTTCCATACTCTTTTTGGTATATTTTGTTTGCCATATTTTTGAAAGAATATTAGGACAATCCGCAAGATCAATGGTTAGTTGACCTATATATTTATTATTTTCCATTATTACCCTTTCCCCATCCCGTTCTTTTAAATACTTTTTATAAACCAATAATTCATAACCCGAATCCTGTTTAATATAGAATTGTATCCGGCCTTGTTTATTTATATAAAAATACAGATTTTTAGCACCCTGTATCATGGTTTGCAGGAAGGCTGTATCATTCTCAATATTTAATTCCGGATCAAACTGTAAATTATTGGTATTATCGGGACTTATCTCTGTTTGTATTATTGCACTTTTATAAACCTCGTCCAAAACTCCGAAACTTTTACTATTCATTGGGGTATAAACAGTATTTTTATCACTTAATTTTTCTTTAAAAAATACTTTACCGGGATTATGTTCCCAGTTACGGTAATCAATAAATCCTTTCAAGGTATCCCCTTTTAACGGAATAATATATCCGGGCAAATAATTTTTTTGACAAAAAGAGATTTGAAAAATGAAAATACCTAAAACGGTTAATGTAATTCTTGCAATACAATTTTTTATTGGCATAAGACTTGTTTTTAATAATCATTTACCTGCAGATACTTCTATATAACCATTTTAACAGGAATATACATAAAGCACTTACTTATTCAGTTGCAATAATACAAAAATAATTAAAAACAAAAGATATTTTATTGATACCATCTTTTATGAAAGGAATAAAAATATATCGGGTTAATAACCTAAAAACATTTTCCAGTTATCTTCTTATTGCAATGTTCCGACCCGCATTTATAGCAAATCTCATTCGGTAGCGTGTCGTGGCTAAAAAAATCATTTATATTCTTCAGCGTGGTATCGGCAATGTTATGAATAGCTTCTTTGGTAAAAAAAGCCTGGTGCGAAGTAACAAGCACATTGGGGAAAGTGAGCAAACGGGCAAGCACATCGTCGGAGATCACTTCGCCGGAAAAATCTTCGAAAAAATATTCGCTTTCCTCTTCGTAAACATCCAATCCTGCATAACCTATTTTTTTATCTTTCAACGCTTCAACCAGATCGCGGGTATCTATCAATGCGCCCCTGCTTGTATTGATAATCATTACCGTTTCCTTCATCATGGCAAAGGTTTGTTTATTGATCATGTGATAGCTGTCCCTGGTAAGCGGACAATGGAGCGAAATAATATCGGATTCGCTGTAAATACGTTCAAGCGTAGTATATTCAATGCCCGTTTCCTTTTCAAAGGCTGCATCAGGGTACATGTCGTAAGCAAGTATCTTCATCCCGAAACCTTTCAGAATATTTATCAATATTTTGCCTATTTTCCCTGTACCGATAATGCCCGCCGTTTTGCCAAACATATCAAAGCCCAACAATCCATGGATATTAAAATTATTGTCATGGGTGCGGAAATAAGCGCGGTGAGTCTTACGGTTAAGCGAAAGCATCAGCGCTACGGCATGTTCGGCTACCGCAAAAGGCGAATATGCGGGCACTCTTACTACATGGATATTCCGGTATGCGGCTTTAAGGTCCACATTATTGTAACCAGCACAACGCATAGCGATCAGTTTAACTCCGTTATTTATAATCAGTGGGATAACTTCTTTGTCAATTTTATCATTTACAAAGCAGCAAACCACATCGTAACCTTTGGTAAGCGGTGCAGAATCGATATCAAGATGCTGGCTGAAATACTTGATTTTATAATTAAAATCAGGATTGATTCCATTGAATGATTGGATATCGTATGGCTTAGCATCAAAAAAAGCAACTTTAATTTGTTCGTTCATTTAAGCTCAATTTTAGAATTCGTAATTGTGTATACTATAATAATCATTGACAGGCAGTTTTGTTCAACGAAACCTAAAATAATATTTTAGCAAGTTGGGACAAGACGGATTATCTTTGCCAGTATACTTTTGTACCTGAATTTAATCTACGATGAACAAAGAAGGACAAACCCAAATTGATTATAAAAGGAGAATAACCATGGCTATGGTTTATATCAACGAACACCTGAATGATGCGATCGCTCTTTCGGAAATAGCCAAGGTATCCTGTTTTTCTCCTTTTCATTTTCACCGGATTTTCAAAGCCATGACGGGTGAGGCTGTGTTTGAGTACATCGCGCGCTTACGTCTCGAAAGTGCAGCCCGTATGCTTCGTTATACCCATGAGCCGGTCAATTCCATTGCATGGCAAGTGGGTTATGAAACGCATTCATCCTTAACCAAAGCTTTCCGGCAGCATTTTGGCGTCAGTCCTTCCAAATTCAGAATGTTAAGTTCTCCCATACGGGATAACATTATTAGTATTAATCCAATAAAAAATTCAAAAATGATGAAACTGGAAAAGCCCGAAATAATTGTAAGGGACGAAAAAAATTGTATGTTTGTGGAACATACCGGCGAATACAATACAGCTACCTGCGGAGATGCCTGGCAAATCCTATGGAAGTATGTCATGGAAAACAACCTTTGCAACCAACAAACCGAAGTCATCGGACTAAGCCTCGACGACCCCGACATTACCAAACCTGAGAACTGTCGCTACGACGCCTGTATCACTATTGATAAACCCATAAAAACCACCGGAGAAATCGGATGCAAGAAAATACCCGGCGGTCGGTTTGCCAAATTTAGCTACAAAGGACCTTACGATAAGCTCAGTGATCTTTATCAAAGTGTTTACGGCGATTGGTTGCCCAAAAGCGGCTTGCAACTGCGCGATTGTCCATGCATGGAAAAATATGTGAACGATCCACAGCATACGCCTCCCGAAGAACTGATCACCGAACTTTGGGTTCCGTTGGAAGATTAGATAGCCGGGAGTTTTGAGTTAATGTTCTCCTGATTTTTGAATAGAAGCATTAAAAAATCACAAAATTTATTTGGTGTAATGCCGTTGATAAGGGGTTCAAAGGCTTTTGGTCAGCCCCTTATTTTTATTTTATGTTAAAAAATCATAATTATTAAATTATTTCTTTTGGAATAAAAATAATTCTCTATATTTGTTGTTCAATTCAAAAAGAACTTTAACCATAAAATTTGAATATCCTATGAAGAAATTAATTTTAATCTGCGGCTTATTAATGTTTTCATTTGTTGCCGTTAAAGCCCAGGACGTGGCTAAAGACAATAAAAACGCTCCTGAAATCTCCTTCACTAAATTAGTTCACGATTACGGCACCATTTATCAGGAAGGTGACGGAAACTGCGAATTTGAATTTAAAAATATCGGCAAGGAACCCTTGGTTTTATCTACCGTTACTTCTTCCTGCGGATGTACCGTTCCTGAATGGCCACACAAACCCATACTCCCAGGTAAAACTGACGTCATCAAGGTTAAATACGATACCAAACGCATCGGCAAAATAGCAAAACAGATTACTGTTAATTCCAATGCTAAAAACACTCCAATTATCCTTAAGATTGAAGGAAACGTGATTGAAAAACCAAGTGCTACTTCACCCGAGAAAAAAACGACTGAAGGCGCTACTCCCGTTGCCAAATAACCATTTATTTTCATATACTTTTACCGACCCGGTTGTTGTACAGCCGGGTTTTTTATTTCACTTTTTTTATCGTTCGAGTAAATAATAATATAATTTTGTAGCCTGATAACAATAAATTATAATCATAAAAACTCAAGATCATGCCCAAAATTTCTGAACGTGCCTGTGTAATGCCAGCTTCGCCCATCCGTAAACTGGTTCCCTTTGCCGAAGCAGCCAAAAAGAGAGGTGTTAAAGTATATCACCTTAATATAGGCCAGCCCGATATTAAAACCCCGGAAGTAGCCTTAGACGCCATCCGCCATTTTGATCAAAAAGTGATAGAATATAGCCACTCGGCCGGCAACGAATCGTACCGGAAAAAATTAGTAGGTTATTATCAGGGAATCGGTATAGACATCGACCATAACGACATCATCATCACTACCGGAGGTTCCGAAGCCATTATTTTTGCGATGATGTGCTGCATGAATCCCGGCGACGAAGTGATCATCCCCGAACCTTTTTATACCAATTACAATGGATTTGCTATTCAGGCGGGCGTGAAAGTTATCCCTATCACCTCGTCTATCGAAACCGGATTTGCACTTCCTCCCATTTCCGATTTTGAAAAAGTGATTACTCCGCGTACCAAAGCCATTATGATCTGCAATCCGAACAATCCTACCGGTTATTTGTATTCGAAGCACGAAATTGAACAACTCCGCGAGCTGGTTCTCAAATACGACCTTTATCTGTTTGCCGATGAAGTTTATCGCGAATTTTGCTACGACGGCAATGAACATTTTTCGGTAATGCGGCTCAAAGGCATCGAAAACAATGTTATCCTCATGGATTCAGTATCCAAACGTTACAGCGAATGTGGTGTTCGTATCGGAGCCATGATTTCCAAAAACAAAGAAATTATGAGCGTTGCTCTTAAATTTGGTCAGGCAAGGCTAAGTCCGCCGTTACTTGGTCAGGTGGCCGGCGAAGCTTCTCTGGATACTCCTGCTGAATATTTTACCGAAGTGTACGACGAATACATTGCCCGCCGCAATTACGTCATCGGTGCATTAAATAAAATAAAAGGTGTGGTAGCTCCCATGCCAAAAGGTGCTTTTTATACCGTCATTGGTTTGCCGATAGACAACAGTGATAAATTCTGCCAATGGCTGCTCGAAGATTTTAACTACAACGGCGAAACCGTGATGTTGGCTCCGGCTACCGGGTTCTATGCCACACCAGGATTAGGCAAAAACGAAGTTCGTATCGCCTATGTGCTTAAGATTGACGATCTGAAACATGCTGTTAAATGTCTCGAAGAAGCGCTAAAAGTTTATCCGGGAAAAACCATATAATTTCAGATTTAAAATTGCAGATTTGAGATTGGAATGAATTGTTTTTGATTCCAAAACAAACAGCATCATTCAAAATCAGGATAGAGTAAATACTTTTTCCTGATTTTTTTGTATTTATTCAAATCCGGCAGCCAGCTTTCCCTAATTTCTGCTTCGGTTAAGCCATTTTTAATTTGCTGCTGAAGCATATGATTACCGGCCAGTTTGTCGAAATAATCATTAAAAAAATTATTTTTATCGGGCAAGTGGTTATACATCAAAATAATCCACTCAAGATTCAGCTTACCTTCTGTTTGTTTATGATTCTCAGCATACGATGTAAGGTCAATGCCATAGCAGTTCCGGTTGTTGAACGGAGGAACGCTTACCGAAGCGGATTTTTTATGAGGTGTAAACGAAAAATCATGAACCGGATAATCGGGATGTCCAATTATCTGAAAAGGTTTATCGGTTCCCCTGCCAACACTTACGGAAGTTCCTTCGAACAAGCAAAGGGAAGGATAAAGAAGTATGGAAGCATCATTGGGTAAATTGGGGCTTGGAATAACCGGAAGGGAATAGCGGGTGGAATGTTGATAATTTTCAACGCTTACATATTTCAGTTTGCATTTGCGGTTGCCGTTCAACCATCGTTCCCCATTAATCATCAGCGCATATTCGGCTACCGTCAGTCCGTGAACGACAGGGACCGGATGTAAACCGACAAACGAGGAAAAATCTTTTTCCAATACCGGTCCGTCCACATAATATCCATTGGGATTGGGACGGTCGAGGATAACCAATGTGATTTTGTTTTCGGCACAGGCTTCCATCACATAAGTCATGGTGGAAGTATACGTATAAAACCGTGTTCCCACATCCTGAAGATCGAAAACAATCATGTCAATGTCTTTCAGATCGTCGGGCAAAGGTTTTTTATGTTTCCCGTAAAGGGAAATAACTGGTAAGCCAGTCGGGGCATCTGTTGAGTTTTCCACTTTTTCCCCTGCCTGCGCTTCGCCCCGAAAGCCATGTTCGGGACAGAATACTTTTTTAACCTTTATTCCGGCAGCAAGCAGGCTATCCACTAAATGTGTTTTATTGATCATCGAAGTCGGATTGGCTATCACAGCGATGTTTTTGTGTTTAAGCCACGGGAAATAAATTTCGGTTTGTTCGGCTCCGGTACGCACCGATTGTGCATATGCCAGACTGGAAACCAAGAATATGATTACGCTTGCGAAATATATTCTTTTCATGGTCGTTATTTAAAATTATTAGCTTTATTTATTTTTATACTTTTGTTCAAAACTATCGCTACACTTTGAATATCGAACTTTTTATCGCCCGCCGCATCCTTTCGGGAAACAAGGATAATTTCTCGCGTCCTATTGTACGTATAGCTATCTTAAGCATTGCCTTAGGTTTAGCGGTGATGCTTGTTTCTGTAGCCATTGTTACGGGTTTCCAGACACAAATTCGCGAAAAGGTGATCGGTTTTGGTTCGCACATACAAATTACGGCATTTAATTCCAATGTTTCCTACGAATCGAACCCTATTTCTAAAAAACAGCCGTTTTATCCTGGTTTGGAAAAAATAAAAGGCATACGTCATATCCAGGTTTTCGCTACTAAAGCAGGCATCATTAAAACTGATGAACAAATTCAGGGCGTGGTGCTTAAAGGGATTGGAAGCGACTACGACTGGAGCTTTTTTAAAAATAAAATTACGGAAGGAAAGCCTTTGATGGTGAGCGATACAGGCAAAACCGACGGAGTGCTTATTTCTAAAAACCTGGCGCAACTCCTGAAACTGAAATTGCACGATAACCTGCGGATGTATTTTATCAACAATAATGAGACCCGTGCACGGAAATTTGTCATTGCCGGCATTTATCAGACAGGACTTGAAGAATTCGACAAGATGTATGTGCTTTGCGACATCGCCCACATCCAGAAACTCAACAACTGGAGCCCAGACGAAGTGGCAGGCTTTGAAGTGCTGATCAACAACTTTGACGATCTGAAAGCCATGCGTGAAAAGGTAAAGGACAACATTAGTTACGACCTCAAGGCGCAATCCATACACGATATGTATCCCCAGATATTCGACTGGCTGGCATTGCAGGATACTAACGTAGCCATTATACTTACGCTGATGGTGCTGGTATCGGGTATAGCCATGATTTCTACCCTACTCATTCTCATCCTCGAACGAACCAATATGATCGGCATATTGAAAGCCATAGGAATGAAAAACAGGGGTATCCGCAAGATATTTCTTTACAACTCAGCCTACATCATCGGAAAAGGATTGCTATGGGGCAATTTTATCGGTTTAAGCCTTTGCTGGCTCCAGCTTCATTTCGGGATCATCCACCTGCCCGAGGAATCCTATTATGTATCGGTGGTTTCCATAAGCCTGAAGTTAATACCTATTTTGCTTATTAATAGCGGAACGTTGCTGGTATGTTTGCTGTTGCTGGTTGTACCATCGCACATTATTACCCATATCCGTCCGGTAAAAGCCATACGGTGGGATTAATCCCGGAGCAATATTTATCCGTAAATCAGCAAATGCAAATTTAAACTCAGGGCGTGGTTTTTGGTGGCACCAACGAAAACACATGTACCATACCCGACTGGTAGAATAAAACATAGCCCCGGATTTTAAACACACCTTTCTCCCGGAGACGTTGCTGTTCCTCCTTAATTAACACAGCTTTGTCGCCTATCCGAAGATATTCATCAACAGGCTCCTTTTCTATCTTTTTCGATACGCTGAAAAGGTATTGAATTTCCTGTGGCTCTTTGGCTCGTGCTATTTCCGATTGCTTGTATTTTCGCTGCAATGGATTCAATACAGCGGTGTCCTTAACAATAACCGATTCCTGTGCAAAGCCTGTTCCGGGTATTGCTGCGAGCATCATAGCAGATCCAATGGATACTGCTATCTTAAAAAAAAATTTCATTGTCATCACATCCTCCTACAACTAATTAATATAAAAATATTATTTGGCGCTCAGGCAGGATAACGTAGCTGTCTGGGTTTTACTTAAAAATCCCTAATAAGCCACAAACATACAAAAAATTGAACAATAATCAGATTTTTTGCAAAAAAAAATTTTAAAAAACTATCTCATTATTCTAATGCTAATTTTACAGCCTTCAGGGCATGTATTTCGGTGGTATCAAACAGGGTAATAGCAGTATCGCTTTGTTTGATGAGAAGCGGTATTTCGGTACATCCAAGGATAATTCCCTGAGCTTCCTGATTTTGAAGCATGGTTATGATACGAATAAACCTTGCCTTGGATTCGGGATTAATGATATTGGAAAATAATTCGTTAAAGATGATTTGCTGAATAAACTGCCGGTCGGGCAATTCGGGTACCAGCACCGAAATTCCCTGCCTGATAATACGCTCCTTATAAAAATCCTGTTCCATGGTAAATTGTGTACCCAGCAATCCGACCTTTGTAAAATTCCTTTGCTTTATTTCGTCGAGGGTAGCGTCGGCGATATGAATCAGGGGAATATTGATACCCGCCTGCACCGCATCGGCAAGAACATGCATGGTGTTGGCACAAATAAGAATAAAATTGGCACCGGCTTTTTCCACACTACGTGCGGCGGCAATAAGAAGAGTGGTCAGCAAATCAAAATCGTTCCGAGTCATACATTGTTCTACTTCCCCAAAATCGAGTGAGTTCAATATGATTTTAGCCGAATGATGCGCTCCGGTTTTTTGTGCGACCGCCTGGTTAATGATGCGGTAGTATTCGCGGGTGGATTCCCAACTTAAGCCTCCGATAAGTCCAATGGTTTTCATGGTGCTAATCACGTTTATATTTTCTGAAAATCAACACCGTTAAGATATAACATTGCCATTAAGAATAACTTTCCACACTTTATTACTACCAAAGGCATAGGGCATAAACCCGTAGGAAGGGATAGGTTCGGTGATAAAAAGATTGGCGGTTTTACCAATGGCGATACTGCCGTGGGATTCACTGAGGCCCATCGCATAAGCCGTGTTAATGGTAGTGGCATTGATGGCTTCTTCGGGAGTAAGTCCGTACATGATGCAAGCCATCGAAAGAACAAGTTGCATATTGCCCGAAGGGGACGAGCCCGGATTATAATCACTGGCAAAAGCTACCGGCAATCCGGCGGTTATCATCTTACGGACAGGTGCATGAGGCATATTCAGGAAGAAAGCCGCACCAGGAAGTACGGTTGGCATGGTTTCGCTTGGGAGCAAAGCTTGTATTTCATCGTCGCCAGTGCATTCAAGATGGTCAACAGAAAGGGCATTGTATTTAACGCCCACCTGAACTCCGCCGGAGTAATCCAACTCATTGGCATGGATTTTCGGACGCAAGCCGTATTTCATACCGGCCATCAACATACGGTCAGTTTCTTCTTCGGTAAAAAATCCCCTGTCGCAAAAAACATCAATATAATCGGCAAGTTCTTCCGAAGCAACTTGTGGAATCATTTCGTTGATAACCAAATCAACATAATCGCTTTGCCTGCCCCAGTATTCCGAAGGAACGGCATGAGCACCCAGAAAAGTAGAAACGATAGTCAGCGGGGAGAGTTCCTTAAGCTTTTTAATGATGCGAAGCATTTTTAATTCATCTTCGGTAGTAAGTCCATATCCGCTTTTTATTTCCACGGCGCCGGTTCCCAGCATCATTATTTCATTGAGCCTTTCCAAAGCCTGTTCCGTCAGTTCTTTTTCCGAAGTCCGGTGTAAACGCTCGGCCGAATGAAGAATACCGCCGCCCAGTTTTGCTATTTCTTCATAGCTCAAGCCTTTAATCTTATCTACAAACTCCTTTTCACGGCTATCGGCATACACCAGATGCGTATGGCTGTCGCAAAACGAAGGAAAAACCATACCGCCCCTTGCATCAATATCCCTTATGGCAAAGTTGCGAAATTTGTTAGTAGCACGACTTAAATTAATCATCGGACCGAAATCTACAATTTTACCATTTCCAATGATTAAATACGCATTGTCCAAAGTTTCAATATTTGCCATCTCTTTTCCACAGACCTTGAGCATGGGATTATAAGAAATCTGGACTATTTGTTTGATATTTTTGATTAGGATCATCATTTGAATAAAATTTAGGTTTCAAAAGTACACATTAAAGCCGGCAGTGATGTAAATAAATTATAAAACGTTAGCATTGAATAAAACTTTTTTTACCTTTGCCTTGTAATAATTATGATTTATTAAACCATACCCTTATGAAAACCAAATCTTTACTATTCTCACTTTTTTTATCAATAATCTTTTCTACTCAGATTTTTGCAAAAAAGGTTGAAATGAACGATGCCCAAAAAGTGGCTCACAACTTTTATTATGAAAGATATACTCAATATTACGGTAATATCTCATACAACGACATTTTTTTTAGTAACGTAATCACAGAGGAATCCAATGGAGAAGCTGTTTATTATGTATTCTGCACTCCGTCAAGCTTTGTAATTATATCTGCTGAGGATGCCATTAGCCCAGTTATTGGCTATTCGTTTACCAACACGTTTGAAAAACCAGCTCTTAAATCCAATGTTGGCAGCTATATGCATACCTATGCCGAACAGGCTGTGTGGGCACGCGATCAGAAGATTAGTGCCAATGTCGAAACTCTTGCTCAATGGAAATATTACCTTACCGATGACGTCAATCAGCTTAACCTTGCAATGGGTGACCGCAATGTTGATCCCCTGCTGTTAGTCATGTGGAATCAGGATTATCCTTACAATGCACTTTGTCCGGAAGATGCAACCGGTCCAGGCGGGCACGTATATGCCGGCTGTGTTGCAACTGCCATGTCAATGATTATGTATCATTACCGTTACCCTATCCATGGAACGGGTTCTAAAACATATTACTGCGCTCCTTACGGATCACTTACCGCCAACTTTGGAAACACTTATTATAAATGGGACGACATGCTTAATAGCATTACCACCGGAAGCGGCAACAGCATACCGGCTATTGCTGAACTACAATATCAATGTGGTGTAGCCGTTTCCATGCAATATGGACCAGATGCATCGGGTGCTTACAGTACGGATGTTCCGGCCGCTATACGCAATTATTTCGGATATTCACTCCAGGCACAATATGCTGAACGGGCTTCCTACAATTCCACTCAATGGCAAACCATGATATTAGACAATATTGATGCTAAAAAACCAATTTATTATAGCGGCCAAGGTACCGAAGGTGGCCATGCTTTTGTTTTGGATGGCTATCAGGGTACGGGCATAAATATGCTCTATCATTTCAACTTCGGTTGGAGCGGACAAGACAATGGCTTTTTTAGCCTTAATAACCTTAATGGTTTTAACTCGAACCAGGCGATGGTCCGCAACTTTATTCCCAAGGAAAATTATCCTTACGGATGCGGAAATGATACGTTAACAAACGCTAACGGCTCATTTGAAGATGGTAGCGGTCCTCTGGCAAACTACACGGCAGGCAATAACTGCAGTTGGTTAATCGCTCCAACTGATTCGGTTACTAGTATTACATTAAATTTCACTGCATTCGACGTTGCCTCCGACGATAATGTTAATGTTTACGACGGCGCTACAACTTCAGATCCGCTCCTCGGTACCTTTACCGGAAGCACATTACCAACATCTGTAACATCAACAGGCAGCAAAATGCTTGTAACCTTTACTACCAATGCCAGTAACTTTGCAAAAGGCTGGCAAGCGGAATACAATTCTACTGTAAAAACCTTCTGTAGCGGTATCACAACTGTTACTCAACCTTCTGGAACTATTTCTGATGGCAGTGGTTCTAAAAATTATAATAATAATTCACTTTGCCGGTGGAAAATCCAGCCAACGGGTGCTCCATTTATTACACTTACTTTCACTAATTTCCAGTTGATTGATCCAAAAGATTATATTGAAATTTACGATTTAGCCAACAACCAGCTTTTAGCTTCCTATACTGGCACTACCATTCCTCCTGCAGTTACTTCACCAAGTGGCAAGATGTATATTGTTTTCCGCACAGGAAACTTCTATAATGGAGCTGGATGGGACGCCATTTACACAAGCTCCAATCCTGGCCTTGACATTAGTGGAGTTATTTCATACCCAAAAACGACTCCTGTTCCACTGAGCAATGTCGATATTACTTTAAAGGATAGCAATGGAGCAACTGTTGCTTCCACCACTACCGGAACAGATGGAAGTTATAGTTTCACAAGCGTTTCCAATGGAACATATACCTTGGTTCCGTCAACAACCAAAGACTGGGGTGGCGTTTCGGCTTCCGATGTTTTATTGTATAAAAAACATATCGCAGGCATTTCAACCTTAACCGGAATTTTCCTCAATTCGGGTGATGTTAACGGTTCGGGCAGTCTTACGGCTTCCGACATCCTGTTGGTCAAAAAACGTATTGCCAGCATGGTTACTTCGTTCTCTGTCGGCGATTGGTTATTTGATAATACTCCGGTTATCGTTAATGGGAACAATGTAATCCAGAATTTCAACGGTCTGATTTATGGCGACGCTAATGCTTCCTATACTCCAGCAGCTAAAGATAATGAAAAAGAATTAGGCGCTACCTCTGCTAACTTTACCATACAATCCGTAACCTCGCAACCCGGAAAAATAACCGTTCCGGTTTACGCTTCAAATGTTCAGGATATGGGCTCACTCCAGTTCACTATCAGTTACGACGCTACCAAACTCCGTTTCGATTACACCGATAATTGGTTTACCGGCATTCAGGACGTTACCGTAGGTAATCCCGCTCCCGGCCAACTGACTTTTGTTTGGGCAGCCGATGCTGAAGGCGTTTCTGTTGCTAACGGTAAACTATTCGACTTACATTTTACTTCGTTAACAAGCGATGGTTCAACAATTAGCTGGGGCGACGTTCCTACAACCCGTGAATATGCCGACTGGAATGGGAACGTTCTTGCACCAGAATTTACTGATGGCGCCGTGGATATTACTACATCCATTGCCCGGATTGATAATTCTCCGTTAAGCATTTATCCTAACCCAAATAACGGTACGTTTATCCTTAATTTTGGTTCGGTAAAAAATCCGGTTACTTCCATTAAAGTGGTTAATGTACTGGGTGGAATAGTTTATGAAGAGCAAAATACTCAAAATCTGTCGGTTTCCAAATCAATTAATTTAAATGGCTTATCAAAAGGCATTTATACGGTGTTGGTTAATACCGGAAACGAACAATTTACAAAGAAGCTTATTATTAAATAATTAATAACTTTCGGGTAATTCATTGTAAAATTAATTTTTAAACATCTTTATGAGAGCCAAACAAATATTGGTCGCCATTGTGCTGTCGTTAGGGCTGATTTCCGAATTTACTTTTGGAGAAATTGTCCCGCAAGACCAGGCACAAAAAGCCGGAGTGAACTTTTATTTTGAAAAAATCAATCAGCATACCCGTGTTAATTTTGATGAAATAAAAGTATCGCAGGTTTTTACCGACAATACCGATAATGCACCTACCTTTTATGTTTTTAACATTCAGAACTATGGTTTCGTCATCGTGTCAGCCGATAATTCAGTTTATCCTATTTTAGGCTATTCATTCGAAGGACAGTATTCGGACAAAAACCATCCTGAAAATTTTGATAACTGGATTCAAGGTTATTCCAAACAAATAGCCTGGGCACGGCAACAGAAGCTAAACCCGGATGCTAAAGCGGCAAGTGCCTGGAAAGCCCTGCTTACTACCAACGAATCTTTACCCAAAGGCGCAAAAGGCGACAGAGAAGTTCTTCCGTTAATCGTAACTACCTGGGATCAGGGAGCAGGTTACAATGCATTGTGCCCGGCCGATGGTACAGGACCAGGAGGCCATGTGTGGTCGGGATGTGTGGCTACCGCTATGTGCCAGATAATGAACTATTGGCGCTATCCTATCCAGGGAACAGGTTCTCATGGCTATTATCCTAACGGTTATGATTATCAGTTTGCCGATTTTGGAAATACTACCTATAACTGGGATAACATGACCAATTCCATTTCCGGAAACGGAAATTATGATATGGCTCTTATCCAATATCACTGCGGAGTGGCGGTTAATATGATGTATTCCCCTACCGGATCGGGAGCTTACAGCGAAGATGCGGCAACGGCTCTGCGTACCTATTTCCATTATTCTTCTTCGCTTCAGCTACTCGAAAAAGATTCGTACACCGAAGACCAATGGACAGCTATTTTGCGGTCGAATCTCGATAATCACCAACCCATGTATTATGATGGTTATGGTACCGGTGGTCATGCTTTTAATATGGATGGCTATCAGGGTACCGATTTTTTCCATTTCAACTGGGGCTGGAGCGGTTCTTACAACGGATACTTCTATCTGAATAACCTGAATCCGGGAGGAGATAATTTTACTAACGGACAAGGTGCTATTGTTAACTTTGTGCCAGGAAACGATTATCCTTATTTCTGCACAGGAAGCAAAACCCTAACAACACTTGGCGGAACCATAGAGGACGGAAGCGGCCCACAATCCAACTACCAACAGGGAGCCAATTGCAGTTGGCTAATCAACCCATCCGATTCAGTAACTAAAATCACCCTTTCATTCGACCGGTTTGAAACCAACGACTTGGATTTTATTTCCATTTATGATGGCGCTGATGCTTCAGCACCTTTGTTAGCTCAATATTCCGGAGCAAACATTCCTCCGGCTGTAACTTCTTCAGGCGATAAAATGTTTATTACGTTTAAAGCCGTAAGCAATAGCCCGATGTCGGGATGGAGGGCCAGTTATAATTGTACAGCAGCCGAATTCTGCAAAGGGACAGTTCATTTGACGGATAATACCGGAACTATTTCCGATGGAAGCGGAAGACGTAATTATCAGGACAGAACCATTTGTTCATGGGTTATTGCGCCTCCGGACGCAAGTGCCGTTACACTTACCTTTACCAGTTTCGATACCGAACCCGTAAACGATTATGTAGAAGTATATGACTTCACAACGCAGACTCTTCTGGGAACTTTTTCAGGAAACGTCGTTCCGGCACCGGTAACATGCAATTCGGGAAAAATGTTCGTTCGTTTTATCACCAATTCAAGCATTACCAACCCAGGTTGGACGGCTGAGTATTCTTCCAGTGTTAGTTTATACACCATAAGCGGTATAGTAACATATCCTCAGACAAATGTTCCGCTGGCAAATGTTACCGTAAATCTTAAAAATGATGCCGAAATTATTATTGGAACCGCCACTACCGATGCCAATGGTGATTATCAGTTTACCAATATTCCCAACGGCAATTATCAATTAGATGCTTCTTCGGATGAACCATGGGGTGGCGTAAATTCTGTCGATATTCTTCTTTATAAAAAACATCTTGCATACATCTCTCCTTTACAGGGAATTTTCCTTGCTTCGGGCGATGTAAACGGTTCAGGTGGATTGTCGGTGAGCGATTTACTGATCATCAAGAAACGTATTGCTGCTATATATTCATCTTTTCCAACCGGCGACTGGTTATTTAATACAGCGCCCGTTTCCGTAAATGGAAGCAATGTAATTTATAATTTCAACGGTTTATGCTATGGCGATGCCGATGCTTCCTATAATCTGCTTTCGGGTAAAGGCACAACATCCGATAAAAATACGGTAAAAGAGTAAATTAAATTATTACAATGGAAGGCATCTCTGAAATGGGATGCCTTCTTTTTTTTATACAAAATGAACAAATTGTCCATATTCAAGCCTACGCTGGTAATTAATGAAGCCATTTGTAAAAACAATATCAAACAAATGGCAGAAAAAGCCCGGAAATATCATCTTATTTTTCGCCCGCATTTTAAAACCCATTTTTCGGCTGAAATCGGAGAATGGTTCCGCGATCAAGGGGTTTCCTGCATTACGGTTTCGTCGGTGCAAATGGCTGAATATTTTGCATCGCATGGCTGGAAAGATATTGCCATCGCCTTTCCTGTCAATATTGCTGAAGCAGAAAAGATAAATGAATTGGCTTCCAAAATACGGCTGAGCATTTTGGTTGAATCCGTACAAACCATAGCTTATTTGGATAAAAACCTCCATTCGGAAACAGACGTTTATGTAAAAATTGATACCGGCTACCACCGCACCGGCATCGGAAGCACTGCCATTAATGAAATTCAGAATGTCGTTGAAAAAGTAAGACTATCATCCCATTTACGGTTTAAAGGATTTCTTACCCATGCCGGGAACACTTACCATGCATCATCGGTAGCCGAAATTCTTGAAATTTCGCGGCACAGTATCCGTCAGATGGTTAATCTGAAAAACATTTTTCAGGAATCATACCCCCAACTAATTATTTCAACCGGCGACACCCCTTCGTGCAGCCTGGAAGACAATTTTTCGGGAACAGACGAAATCCGTCCGGGAAATTTTGTCTTTTACGACTTTATGCAATACCGGCTGCATTCCTGTTCGTTGGAGCAAATCGCCATAATGATGGCTTGTCCGGTTGTGGCCAAACATCCCGAACGGAATGAACTGGTCGTTTACGGTGGAGCCGTGCATTTTTCCAAAGAATTTATTCTGAATGAAGATTCCACGCGCAATTACGGACAAATGGTGGATTTTGATGACAAAAACTGGCCGTCATCATTGGAAGATGCTTATCTCTCGAACCTTTCACAGGAACATGGTATTGTAAAATGTTCAGACGCCGTTTTCCAAAAATATGAACCCGGCGACATCGTCGGCTTTTTTCCGATACATTCCTGCCTTACCGCCAATTTGATGGGATTATATCATACCACCGGCAACCATATTATCCGGAGAATGGAGCTATCCTATTAAAAGAATATAGTCCGTTTTACTTCAACATTCGACATTTAATATCTGCCTACCTCCGGTAGTTAAGCCGGCAGAGCGGTTGGCTATTGCTGTTGGCTGCTAAGCCGAAGGCTTAGTCCCGATCTTTTCGGGATTGGCTGTTAGCTGTTAGCAATTAGCTAATGGCCAAGTTTAAACGCTAACAGGTACTGCGTACGCTGTCAGGTTTCACAAAATGACGTTTGGCTGTTAGCAATTGACCAATTGCTAACGGCTAAAAGCTAATAGCTAAAAGCAGATGCAATAATACAAACGGAATGCTGTATCTGCAACTTTGCAGATACGATAATACAAACGGAATGCTGTATCTGCAACTTCGCAGATGCAATGATACAAATGGAATGCTGTATCTGCAACTTTGCAGATGCAATAATACAAACGGAATACTGTATCCGCAACTTTGCAGATGCAATAATACAAACGGAATGCTGTATCTGCAACTTTGCAGATGCAATAATACAAACGGAATACTGTATCTGCAACTTTGCAGATGCAATGATACAAACGGAAGACTGTACCTGTAACCCTGCAGATATAATGGACTAAAACCCCGTAGTGAAACTTGGTGCTATAACTTAGTGAAACGTTGTATAGCTATTGGCTGCTGAGCCGAAGGCTTAGTCCCGACCTTTTCGGGATTGGCTGTTAGCTGTTGGCAGTTGGCTAAAAGCTAACGGCTAAACGCTAATAGCTAAGTTTAAACGCTCAAACCGGATACCGAAACCAACTCATCCCCCCAGCCCCTTCTCTTGGAAAAAAGAGAAGGGGGAACAGAAGAAAGCAGCAAAAGTCCATAACGTTAATTTAATGGAAGAAAACAGCAAGAGTCCCTCTCTTCCTTCCAAGAGAGGGATATAGGGTGAGTTTGTTGGAAACGGAAGAAGCAGCAAAAATGGGTATACCTAAAAAACGTAGTGAAACGTTGTATGGCTGTTAGCTATTGGCTGTTAGCTGTTAGCTAATAGCCAAAAGCTAATGGCTAATTTGCATACGCTGTCAGGTTAAGGTTGCGAAATAAACCAACTCAAACCGGATACCGAAACCAACTCATCCCCCCGACCCCCTTCTCTTGGAAAAAAGAGAAGGGGGAGCAGAAGAAAGCAGCAAAAATCCATAACGCTAATTTAATGGAAGAAAACAGCAAGAGTCCCTCTCTTCCTTCCAAGAGAGGGATATAGGGTGAGTTTATTAAAAAAGAGAAGGGGGAGCAGAAGAAAGCGGCAAGAGTCCATAACGCTAATTTAATAGAAGAAAGCAGCAAAAGTCCCTCTCTTCCTTCCGAGAGAGGGATATAGGGTGAGTTTGTTGGAAACGGAAGAAGCAACAAAAATGGGTATACCTAAAAAACGTAGTGAAACGTTATATGGCTGTTAGCTATTGGCTGTTAGCTGTTAGCTGTTAGCTAATAGCCAAAAGCTAATGGCTAATTTGCATACGCTGTCAGGTTAAGGTTGCGAAATAAACCAACTCAAACCGGATACCGAAACCAACTCATCCCCCCAACCCCCTTCTCTTGGAAAAAAGAGAAGGGGGAGCAGAAGAAAGCAGCAAAAATCCATAACGCTAATTTAATGGAAGAAAACAGCAAGAGTCCCTCTCTTCCTTCCAAGAGAGGGATGTAGGGTGAGTTTATTAAAAAAGAGAAGGGGGAGCAGAAGAAAGCAGCAAAAGTCCATAACGTTAATTTAATGGAAGAAAACGGCAATAGTGCGCATAACTAAAAAAACGTAGTGCAACTTTGTACTACCTTTATTTTTTATAGTTTTAGAAATGTAGCAGGTTAGATAGCTCTGAAAATATTTCATATGATTTATGCAATTTAAAAATATTTATCTCGTTTTTTAAAATAACATATAAAACAAACCTCAAATGAAAAACACATTATTTATGTTTCTTGCAGCATTGACGCTCTTAGCTTCCTGCAAAAAAGATGATTCCGACCCGGAACAAACCAAAGATTATGTACAACTAAAAACCGGCAATTACTGGATATACCGCATCTCGTATGTTGATACCTTGGGAGTGGAATCGCTTACCAATACGTATGACAGCGCTTATATCTCCGTTGACACTACGATTAACGGAAATGTTTACGCCAAGAAGAATCATACTGCAATGATGTTCCCTCCGGAATACCTTCGCGATTCATCCAATTACCTGGTCAGTTCGCTGGGAATAAAAATGTTTTCGCCTGTAAATTTCAGCGACACGTTAAAGAAAGGTTATGCTGTTATTTCTTATTCCGACACACTCTTTTCATATTTTTACAAAATGACAGACAAGAACCTTTCGGTTACGGTACCTGCCGGGACATTCACTACCATGAATTGGAAGGGTACCTTTATACCAACCAAAGCCTTATCCTATACGGAACCATTGTATAACAATTACTATTATTCGAAAAATGTAGGGTTGATTCAATATAATACCACCTTTGCCATCACTCGGACCAAAATGGTATGTAAGCTGTTGCGCTATAAGCTAAATTAGTCCGTTTCGTACCCCAAAAGCTAAACATTTTTGATCCTTGATTAGTTTGATAATAATCTGTCTCGTTGGACACCTCTGATCCTTCCGGACCTTCTCTGGGAGGGTTAGAGTATATTTAAATTCCAGACTATTACCCGATGGGTGGGGTCAGAAGAACCGGAAATTTAAAATGAATGTGCAATACTATCTCAATCTTATAATCCATCAAAATTATGAAGCAAATCATTATCATTTTAGGATTAATACTCTCTATTAATTATGCCCAATGCCAGACAGATTTTCAGCTTTGGCTAAATAACACCAACAATGAATATTCACGCGACCTGATAGAACTTGCCGATGGAGGATTTGTTATTTCTATTGCCTCACAAACGGACTTTGATAGCAGCTTGTATACAAAAATACAGCGTTATTCCGCTTCCGGCAGTTTAATAAAGGAAATTAATATTGTTAATCCGGAATGGGATTGTCGCATCGAAAATCTTGTTTTATCAGGCGACTCGCTTATTGTTGGAATAGGCGAATGGAAACACCGCAATCAGAATTCAGAGATATGGTATTTGGGCATGGACACTCAACTCAACATCGTGTTTAATAAGAAATATGAAGTCAGCAATGTGTGGTTTGAACAAACACGTTCGTTCGCATCCTCCGATGGAAATATCGTTACCTGTGCAACGATTGCCCCGTATATGAATCCGCCTCAATCATCTGTTTATTTGATAGAGGCAACTTTAAACGGCGATACGCTTCGTTCTAAATGTCTTTATTCCGGTCATACTTTTTTTGTCTACGATATTTTTCAATTCAATGGTTTGTATTCCATCCTGGCATTCATAAACGGGGCTTCTTTGTCACAAATTGTTCGTGTTGATACTAATTTTAACATCACCTCGCTTGATAGCATTCCACACGATTTTAATAATTGCATTAGCGGTAAAATCAGTGATGATAACAAATATTACCTGGCAGGTAATGTACGCGTAGGGCTTCCCAGCCGGGATATTGGTGTAATGTTGCTCGACGAAAACAATCAACCACTGAGGTTTGCTAACGTTGGAAAACCGGCAGATACTATTGATTTTGGAGGAGCCCAGCAAAGTATGGATTTTATAAATAGTAATACTATTTTTATTGGAGGGACATCAAACGTTGATGTTAGCATACCTTATTACAGTCCAATGAAATCGTGGTACAGTCTGTATTGTTTCGATTCCCTGCTCAACCTGAAATGGACAAAATTCTATGGAGGAGATGCTTATTATTTTCTTTTTAATGTAGTAGCCACATCCGATGGAGGCGCTATACTTTCCGGAACACGGTACGATAGCAACACCCCTGATAATAAGTTAGACATTTATATCCTGAAAGTGGATGAAAACGGACTAATAACTTCCACTAACGAAATACCTCCGGTAACGGTAAGCGAAGCCATCGTTTATCCCAACCCCGGCAGCACACAACTTACCATAGAAACCACCTTAAAAGGCCTGCAATTTGAACTATATAGCACCAACGGGCAAACCGTCGTCAGCCAGCCTGTGAATAACGGAACCACCACCGTCAACACTTCCGCTTTACCGGCAGGTGTCTATTTATACCGCTTTATGAATAAAGAGAAAATAGTGGAAAGCGGGAAATGGGTGAAGGAATGAGGTCTGGCTGTTAGCGATTGGCCATTAGCTGTTGGCTCTTAGCTAATAGCCAATAGCTATTTATGCCCCCGCAACTTTGCAGATACAATAATACAAACGGAATACTGCATCTGCAACCTTGCAGATACGATAATACAAACGGAATACTATATCTGCAACCTTGCAGATACAATAATACAAACGGAATGTTGCCCCTGCAATCTTGCAGATACGATAATACAAACGGAATGCTGCCTCTGCAACTTTGCAGATGCAATAATACAAACGGAATGCTGTATCTGCAACCTTGCAGATACAATAATAAAATTTTAGATACGCTCCAGCAACCTTGCAAATATAATGGACTAAAACCCTATAGTGTAACGTTGTGCTACCGTGTATGGCTATTGGCTATTAGCCAACACTAACGGCCAAAAGCAGATAATAATACAAACGGAACCAGGATAACGGGCTTGGCATGGTTAAAATGCCGTGTTATTTTGTACTGAATTTGCCAAAAAAATAAAGAAATTTCGGACTTCTCTTTTTTCTTTTTCTTACGAATACTCGATAAACCCCTACGAATACCCGGAAAAACCTTACGAATAATAAATTCTTTGAAAAAAACAAAAAAAATATTAAAAAATATTAAAAACATTTTTTAATATTGTCGCTCAAATAATAATCAGATATGAAACAAAACCTACCCTCCTTAATTACAACTATATTATTATTTTGTACACTAACTTGCTATATCCAGAGTTTTTGGGAAACACTTTATTTTACTATAGTTATGAATAGCTATTGAAAAAAACATCACAAATTAATAACAAATGAAAAATCTAATTTTATTAATCACAGCAATAGTAATGAGCACATTTGTTCATTCACAAACCATTTCGCTAAACGATACAAGCTGGTTCCGGAATGGTCCTTTTAGTGCTCATGTAAATGCATTAGCCATTTCACCTTCAAATCCAAATGTAGTTTATATCGGATTGTATGCTGATGGCGTTTACAAATCAGTAAACGCCGGCCAGTCATGGACAAAATGTTCCACCGAAAATCTTCCCGTTTATGAAGATTCACTGACTAATAATGATCCCTTTTTGCCATGCTGGTGGCAAGGCGATTTTTACCCGGTTTATGCTGTTGCCGTTGATCCGCAGGATGAGAATCATGTTTGGGCAGGTACAAGAGGAGTATTTGAAAGCGTCAACGGAGGCAATACCTGGCAAAAAGCAGGTGAAACCTTGCCCGATACAGTAACCTTTTCATTTATTAATATTAATCCCCAAAACCCTGATGATATATTAGCCGGAGCAAATGGGCTATACCGAACATTAGACGGCGGGAACAGTTGGACTTTAATTAACGAAATACCTCACGGCAACACTTATCGCATTTCGGACATCAAAAGAGACCCAACGGATAACAATCATATCCTGATTGGGATGGACAGTAGTGGAGAGCCCATATTTTCCTGGGGAATGATAGAGAGCTATGATAATGGCAATACCTGGCAGCAAGTAATGTCCGATTTCCCGGTTTACGATCTGAGTATAAATCCTGAAAACAATCAGAATATATGGGCTGTGGTTTTAACGGGATATCAGGATTGGTTGCTGATGTATTCCAACGATGGCGGACATAACTGGGATCTTTACGAAGGATTCGATGACCCTTACCAATGGATAATGAGTATGTATTCGGATGCCGATTTCAATTTGTATATTGAAAGAATGATGGATAATGGTTTTTTCAGTATTTTAAAGAGTACGGATATGGGTAATTCCTGGTCAGAAGTTGACAAATTATTTAATAAAGGATATTATACCACAACTTTAGGAAATCATTGCCAGGCAGAAACTTCAAACGCCAATAATATTTATTTTGGAACCTATTATGGAATATTCCATTCGGATGATGGTGGTATGAATACCCAGTTAACAAATACTAACCTGATGAACTCCTATATTTTAGATATAGAAGTTAATCCGTTTAATGAGAATATTGTCTATGCTGCCGGACATCAGGGATTATGGAAGAGCACGAATGGTTGCCGTAGTTGGGAAAAAATAATTAACGATTACGATTATTTAGAATCAGTAAAATGCGATCCCAAAAACCCGGATATTGTCTATGCCGGAGGAGCCCATCTATTCAAAAGCTATGACGGAGGAGCTACTTTTCAGGACATATTTGTGCGGGGAGGCCTTTGTGATATTGCCATTAACCCTGTAAATACAAATATTATTTATGTTGAAAAGCAAGGGGATGAAAACGATGCTGTATATAGATCTACTGATTCGGGAGCCACTTGGAATCTTATTTTTTATGATCAACCCACTTCAATGCGCAGAGAAATCATTATAGATCCTCTTCATCCCGATACGTTATATGTGGGAGTACACCGGAGCACAGATGGTGGAAACACATGGGAATCCTATGCCCTTGATAAATTAATTTTGGCTGTTCATCCAGATAATTCCAATATTTTATATGGATCAGATCCAAGGGGCGGGACTACAATAGACGTTTCATACGACTGGGGCAGTCATTTCCAAAGATTAGCTGAATATCACAACGGGCCTTTCCCCGGTGAAAATATTTACTGCCTGCGAATTGATAAGGAAAATCCCAATTATATGTATTATTCCACCCGGAATACGAAAGTTTATTATACCACCGATGCAGGAAGTAGCTGGCAAACCCTTGAAGGGAGTTATGGAAAACGGGTAACGGATATCATTCCTTTTTCGGATGAAAGGAAATATTACTTAGCCACTCATGGCGACGGGGTTTGGGTATACGATACAATAACCCCCAATGCCATCGGAAACGACATAGCCATAAACGATGATAATTATTTAACAGCATCGCCCAATCCCTTCAACGATCAATTGGCAATGACATATAAAACAGACACTCCGGGAAACATAATACTTCAGGTTTATAATTTTCAGGGGCAATTAATAAAAGAATTAATGAACGAATATAAACCGAAAGGTGAGTATAAAACCCTATGGAACGGTAAAGACCTTAACGGAAAGGAAGTGTCACCAGGTCTTTACCTCGTACGCCTGCAGTCAGGCAGGAAAGTTTATACCCACAAGGTAGTTTTGTTAAAATAATAATTATTGTTTAATCAGGCGTATTACCAGCCGTAAAGGGAGAATGTTGCTTACGTTTGTGGAACGGCATTTGCAACATCTCCCTCCTGCCGGTAAGGGCCGCAAATTTAAAAATTATGTGGTATAAAAATACTTTTTTTATGGCGATAGCCATATTGGGAATTATAATTACAAGTAATGCACAAACACGGACAATTAACAACATAACGTATGAAAAAATTGGCGATGAATGGTATTCGGTGTATAATGGGCACCAATATAAACTTGATAATGTAATTGTTACTGTAAAATTTGCAAATAATGTAAATGAGAGTCAAAAAAATTCCATTATTCAGGCAAACAATTGCAATATTGTTCGTTCCAATTCATTGGGTTATTATGATTTAAAAATCAGCAATAATAGCTTTGCATTGGATGTTGTAGAAAACTTTCTGGCAAACTCTTCTGTTACAGTTGCCGAGCCCAATACAATCGGGGAATATCTTTCATATCCTAATGATAGTTTATATGGGGAACAATGGCATCTGCAGGATGAAGATTCCGTCTGGGGAATTGATGCATATAAAGCATGGGATAAAGAAAACGGTAATTCCAATGTGGTAGTTGCTGTTCTTGACAATGGTGTCGATATTTTACATGAAGATTTGGTTGGGAATATATGGGTGAACCCTGGTGAGGATTTAGATGGTGATGGTGTTGTTTGGGATGCGGATGATATGAATGGAAAAGATGATGATGGAGACGGATTGATTGATGATCTTTCCGGCTGGGATTTTGTAAATGATACTAATTACTTGCCTCCCTATCAGGGATGGCATGGAACTTTTAATTCTGGCATTATAGGGGCAGAGACCAATAATCAACAAGGAGTTGCTGGTATAGCAGGAGGTTGGACGGTGACAGATCCGGGCTGTAAACTATTAGTCGGAGCACTTGGTACATATCATCCTCAGAGCGGTATTTTAGACGATGCTATTTTATATGCAGCCCAACACGGTGCTAAAGTAATTACAATGAGTCTTAGCATGACTCCTTCACAAGCAATAGCCGATGCCATTGATACTGCATATATTAAATATGGCTGTTTTGTGAATTGCTCCGCTGGTAACAATAACGCATCTTCTTTGAATTTTCCGGCAAATGCGCAGCATTGTTTTGCCGTAGGAGCAAGCGATACGTTGGGGTATAAAGCAAATTTTTCTAATTATGGAGACGGTTTAAAGGTTGTTGCACCCGGTGTAAAAATTAAAAACATAAAAAGATTCAACACTTATTCCGGAACAATGGGTGAGAGTGGTACATCTTTTTCTTCCCCGCAGGTAGCCGCAACGGCAGCATTGATTGCTTCATATCATCCCGACTTTAGCCCGAAGGATATTACAGAAGCTATTTGTTTGACTGCAATGAAAATGAGACCCCAAACGACATACGTATATACAAATGGATACGAGTATGGCAGTTGGAATAACAAAGTTGGTTATGGAAAATTGAATGTGGATAGGGCTCTTGGTATTAAAGAAGATATTAATGCTGATTTAACCCTTAAGCAAGGGAATTACATATGCGATGAAGTCCATGTGACAAACAATTCAACTTTGACTCTTAATGATACTTCAAGATTTTATTTACTTAAACCAAGTAAACTCGTCGTTGATGCCGGGGCAAATCTGGTTATTGGTGATAATGTTACTTTTATAGCAAAGGCAGGAAACGATACCATTAATATTTATGGAAATGTACAAATAGGTAAAAATGTAAGTTTTATTTCAGAAAATGGGAGTAGTTTAGCTATAAATATTTATAACAATTCCATCAACGATACAATTGTGAAAGGCAGCTTCCTAAATACAAAATTAAATGCCAGTTGCGGTTATTTAAAACTTGATAGTTGTAATTTTACCGGTGGCGGTTTTAGCTATACCAACGGAAACCTGGAAATAGTTTATACGGATTTTAACAATTCAGGTGTTAAAATAACCAATGCAACTGTAAGCAATAAATATGCCTATATTAATCACTGTACCTTCCATAACTATACCGGTAATTCTTTATATGTGGACAACTATCCAATATATAAAATTGAAAACAGTACCGTTACCAATAACGGGGGAGACGGTATTGATATTTATAATTCCGGATTTAATTCTACCGGGGCAAACTTAGTTTCGGGAAATACCATTACCTATAATGGAACTAATCCGTTATTACCTGTGGGTAGCGGAATTAAGATTTATAATAGTGTGGCCGAGATTCACAATAACATTGAAATATCACATAACCCTTACGGAATAATAAACTTAAACAATAGTCAGGTAAGCATTAAGGGGAATGAAAATGCTACCCATTGCAGCGGAACCCAGCAAATAAAAGACAATAATACCAATCAGGTTTACGCTACGGTAAACAGTTTTCCATATTACTTCCAGAGAAATGCCATCGTAGATGAAGATAATTCGACTCCGCTTGTGTATTATAATTCAGCCTTAGTGATGACTCCGTTAAATGTTCAGAATAATTACTGGGGCGCTAATTTTACCCCTGCTACCGATTTATACCCTGCCAACGGTTATACTTACAGACCTATATGGACACTATTGCCTGATAAAAAGGAAGTAGATGTTGCCGAACAGGAATACAATACCGCCAACCAGAAGATAGAACAGGGCGATTATGCCGGAGCTAAAAGCATACTGAAGCAAATGCCGGTTGATTATTCCAATTCTATATATGCCCAGGCAGCCATGAAACGGCTCTTTGAGCTGGAATCTTCGGCAGGAAATGATTATGCCGGTTTAAAAACGTATTATCATACTATCTACCAGAATCAGGATAGCACCAGCCTGCCTAAATTAGCTGATTTCCTGGGTAATTTCTGCGAAATCAAACAGCAGAACTGGCCGGCAGCCATCAGTTGGTTCGAAGATAAGATAGCAAATCCGGAATCATTGGAAGATTCGGTATTTTCCATCATTGACCTTGGTTATACCTATTTCCTGATGGAAAACAGCGGATTGAAATCGGGTTACACGGGTATGTATCCACAGTATAAATTTACTTCGGTAAAAGACTTTGAAGTAAACAGGGATTCATTGATCGCCCTTTTGTTTAAGACACATACAAATGGTAACAATAAGCTAAATGACGGTACCGTTGCAGATCAGTCCAAAGTAATACTGATGCAAAATACACCTAACCCTTTTACCAAATCTACAGTAATAAATTATAAACTTATGGAAGCCGCTATGGTTAAAATAACCGTTTATAACCAACTGGGTAAACAGGAACGTGTTATCGAAAACGCTTACAAGGACAAAGGTGTTTATCAAACGGAATTCAATGCAAGTGGTTTATCGTCGGGTATATACTATTATACCATCGAAATCAACGGAAAACCGTGTGCAAGCAAAAAAATGTCCATACTAAAATAACAATAATCATCGCTTTTATTTAGGACTAAAGCCTTATCAGAACTGGTAAGGCTTTTTTCGTTTGCAAAAACGGAATGCTGTATCTGCAACCTTGCAGATGCAATAATACAAACGGAATGCTGTATCTGCAACCTTGCAGATACGATAATACAAACGGAATGCTGCCCCTGCAACCTTGCAGATACAATAATACAAACGGAATGCTGCATCTGCAACTTTGCAGATACGATAATACAAACGGAATGCTGCCCCTGCAACCTTGCAGATACGATAATACAAACGGAATGCTGCCTCTGCAACCTTGCAGATGCAATAATACAAACGGAATACTGTATCTGCAACCTTGCAGATATGATAATACAAACAAAAGATTATCACTGTAGCCTGATGGGCTAAAACCGTGTAGTGCAACTTTGTGCCTGACCTTGGCGTAACTTTGTGCTATCTGTTTTAAGAATGCATTTTGGGGGTCCCTCCCTTCCCTCCCCTCACGAGAGGAGGGCGCTGTATGCCTAAATTTCAGGCTATTAACGGATGGGTGGGGTCAGAAGAACCGGAAGTTTGCTAAGTTAAAATAGAGGTAAAAAAAAAATTTAATGATTGTTGTTTACTATAATTATTTTTTTATTATTTTTATACCCTTAATTAGCGTACTAATGTACTAAGTTTAAACCTTTAAAAAAAACATCATGTTAAATCTTGAAAATCTTTTTCTGAATTTTTTCCGTGATGCCTACATCACGGATCTGAGGCTTGACAAATTTGCCCATGCTTTGCTGGCAAGCCTTCGCAGTAACAATCCCGGCGGAAAGTACGATGCTGAAATAGCAACATTGGAAGCCGTTCTTGCTATCTTTTCAACGGCGCTGGCTGCCGAAGACGTTAGTTTTTCGCAGCAGCAAAGCCATACGGTGAATGTAGATGATATCATCAAATCCTTTAAAACAGAAACACAGAAATGTGAAGGGTTGATTTCAGGTAATTTCGGCAAAAAGTCGCCGGAATACGAAGAGGCATTTCCTTTAGGATTAAAGGAATATTCCCATGTTACCAAGACGACGATAGAGAACCTGCTGAACCGCATGGTAACTTTTCTCAACACTCATAAAAGTACGTTGGGCGAACCGGTTTATGCCCGTTTTGCAGGCCTGCAATCCGGCTATCAGCTTGCCCGCGAGGAACAGCTTGAGAAAAAAGGAGCCACCTCTTCGAGCCGCAGCGCTTCGTCGGCTCAGCGTATCCCTCTGGAAACGGAGATGCAGAAGATCGTCCTTAAAATAGCCGCTGACCATGTGAACGACCCTACAGGCGGAATGGCTTATTTCGATCAGCGCATCATCCGCCGCCCTCATCATCGTGAAGGAGCTACCGGATTTGGCAGTTTCAAGGGTACGATCATCGATTCGGTTACCAGGGCTCCGCTGGCCAATGTGATGGTTCAGTTTGTGGATACCGACTATGCCGATGTAACCGACATTAAAGGTGAATTTACCTTTGATGAAGTGGCAACCGGCGAATACAACCTAAAGGTTAGCCTTGCCGGTTACCAGGACTACGAATCGAAGGTAGTCATCGGTAATACCGCCACCACACTTGATGTGGTTTTGGTAATGAAACCGGCAGGCGTATAGACGGCTGCCGAAAAAAACGCAGTGCAACATTGTGCCGGAACTTCGTGCAACATTGTGCTACCGTGTATGGCTATTGGCCGTTAGCTGTTGGCCGTTAGCTGTCGGCTAATAGCTAACGGCTAATTTGCGTACGCTGTCAGGTTAATGTTGTGGAATAAACCAATTCAGACCGGATGCCGAAACCAACTCATCCCCCCGGCCCCCTTCTCTTGGAAAAAAGAGAAGGGGGAGCAGAAGAAAGCGGCAAGAGCCCATAACGCTAATTTAATGGAAGAAAGCGGCAAGAGTCCCTCTCTTCCTTCCAAGAGAGGGATGTAGGGTGAGTTTGTTGGAAACGGAAGAAGCAGCAAAAATGGGTATACCTAAAAAACGTAGTGCAACTTTGTGCCGAAACTTGGTGCAACGTTGTGCTACCGTGTATGGCGGTTGGCTATTAGCTGTTGGCGGTTTGCTAAAAGCCAACGGCTAATGGACAAAAGCTAATGTCCAATTTTAAACGCTGTCAGGTACTGCGTACGCTGACAGGTTTAGGATTGTTTTCGTAATTCGTAATTTTTAATTCGTAATTGTCTTTTAAACGCTGACAGATACTTCGTACGCTGTCAGGTTTCTCAAAATGACATTTGACTGTTGGCTAGCGGCTAAAAGCTAATAACTAACGGCTCGATGTAAAAGTAGCATCATGAGATATAACATAAAAAAGGATGGCAAGCCATCCTTTTTCTGTAAAACTAAACCTCATTACTACCCTCAAAATAATTTTTCAATCAGGTCAACCACACGGTTTGAATAGCCCCATTCGTTGTCGTACCACGAAAGAATTTTAACGGTTTTTCCCATCACCATAGTGCTTTGAGCGTCAAAAATGGAGGAATGGGAGTTGTGAATGATGTCAACCGATACTATTTCGTCCTCGGTATATTCCACAATACCTTTCATTGGACCTTCGGCAGCTTCTTTAACGGCAGCATTGATTTCTTCCTTGGTAGCTTCCACTCTTAAATTAGCAACCAGGTCAACCAGCGAGCCGGTAGGAGTTGGTACACGGATAGCTAAACCATCCATTTTACCTTTGAGTTCAGGGATAACTTTGCCTACGGCTTTTGCAGCTCCGGTAGTCGTAGGAATCTGCGAAACAGCAGCCGAACGGGCACGACGCAAATCGGAATGTGGTCCATCCAAAATCATCTGGTCGTTGGTATAGGAGTGAATGGTTGTCATAAAACCATTTTCTATGCCAAACTTGTCGTTTAATATCTTGGCTATCGGAGCCAGACAGTTAGTTGTACACGAAGCATTGGAAATACATTGATCGGTGTCTTTTATCTCGTTATCGTTAACGCCAAGAACAATCATGTTATCAATCTGATCTTTGGCAGGAACAGTTAAAATAACTTTTTTAGCTCCATTTTTCAAATGATCGCCATAACCACCTTTAGTGCTTTCTTTGGAACGGAAAATACCGGTAGATTCCACAACCACATCCGGAGTTTGTGCCCAGGGGATATTAATCGGGCTACGTTCGGCAGAAACCGGGATTCTTTTTCCGTTTACGATAATAGCGCCATCATCAAATGTAGCCGTTCCGTTAAATTTTCCCTGCGTTGAATCGTATTTCAACAGGTGAGCGAGGGTTTTAGTGTTCGTCAAATCGTTAATACCGACAATTTCGATATTATCTCTTTCCAACGCAATTTTAAAAACGTTCCGTCCGATACGTCCGAATCCGTTAATTGCAACCTTAATTTTTGACATGTTAATATTATTTAGTAAATGATTTTTTTATTCTAACAACCGACAATTACCTTTTGTTTATTGTTACAAAAAAATAAACGTAATATTTTGAACATTATTATTTTGTACCAACTAAAAAAGAATACAAATTTACGTTAAAAATGTAAAAATTCCGTGCTAACTTTGGGAAATATTATTATTTTTGATTTACCGTAAGCATTTGAAGAATGAAAGAAAAATTTGTGTCGAAGGCTCTGGAAGCCAATTTAGCGGAAACCCGCTATAAAAATATCGTTATTCCCGAAGAACACCAGCTGTTTATTCAATTGTCCAATGCCTATTACGGCATCAACAAAAGAGCTTCGGAATGTGTTATCGAATACCAGCATCCTTTTTCCAACCGCAAATTTGTCGTCGAACAACTTCGCGAAATTGCACTCACCGATTTCTGGTTCTACAACGGGCTTCCGGATGCCGAAAATGCTTTCCGGATTATCCTGAACATGTACAATAACCTGCTGCAGCAAAGCCTTCCGGAAGATCTTCAGATACAAATCATCAAGACCCTGCTTGAATTTATCAAACGCTTATCGGAACAAACCGTCCTGCATGAACAAACGATCAACAGATGCCTCGAAATTTTAAAACTGAATTTTGAAAAAAATGAACTCAGCTTTATCAAAAGTTCCAAGTTTTTTATCAAGTATCTCACCAAAACAATAACCATCAACACTTTTAAAGATTCCATATTTACCATCACCCAAAGCATTTTCCTCAAAAATATCGACTATTGGGATCGCTCGGCAAACATCGAACAATGGTATCTTGAAAAAACAAATCTTTTTCACCGCGATTATACCGTCGAAATCGGAACCACCGGAAAACCTTATTTCGATGCCATACGCTTACAAATTGAAAAATCGCAAAGCTGGGATGAACTCATTGGCAGTTGTCCCGACTTTGACGACATCGCCCTGCGCTTTGTTGACCTGACCAACCGTTTCGACAACTTTATCGAAAAATTCTATTATACCTTTTACCTGCTTCATTTGCCGGGGATGGTTCAGCTAAAGGAAAGGCTGATATGGAACATCAACAAAATGCTGCGCAACGCTATGGATGAGCTAAAAGAAAGCGATCTGGAAGACTTTGCCGACAAAATGTTTGCCTTATCGGAAGAACTGAAAGCCGAACATACCTCTTCCGTACTCGATTTCCTGCTTACGCTCGGTAAAAAAATCATTGATATGGATAGTTCCGAGGACAAACATGTGGTAAACTATTTTGAAAAAAAGCTCATCGACTTTGGCTTTGAGACTCCCGGAATTGTTTACGTGAACGAGGACTGGCAAATCCATGTAAACGAAAATCACATCAAAAACATTCGCGTCTGGCTGGAACTTATCGAATATTCACAGGCAGTGATGGAAAAACTGCTCTCGGCGCTCATCGTCAACCTGCGGCTTGGCGGCATTTTTATCAACGATACCGACCTTTTTCAGCGCGAGATAACCAAAATACTCAATTCCAACATTGCGCCCTATTATAAAAAAGTAAAACAGCTTACGCGTATTTTCCCTGTTTATTTTAATGAAATAGGCGCTGAAGGCGAAATACGCAATGTTACCACTTCGATGGATGAAATTGGCCATCGCGAAGACCGCTTAGTTCATTTCCTGCGCAAACAGGTTCATACCGAAAGCAACAACACCCTGATCGGGTTGACAAAAATGGTATTTTTCTTCTGGTACGACGGTAAACTGGAGACACTCCGCCCCTACCTGCCCAACGATGTGTACGAATCTATTGATAAAAAAAGCGAATGGTACGCCCCGGTTCATAAAATGCTGGTGGACATGTGCCGGCAAAACAACTGCACGCCCGACGAACTCCTCGACATTGATTATCCCACCTTCAAATCCTACCTCGACAAACTACCCGAGAAAAACGACCGCGATGTCTTACGGCTAAACGATATCCGCAATCTTTATTTCCTTCTGAAGGAAAAATATTCCTTCGACACCGAAGATATCATCGCAATACTCAACCGCTACCCTTTTCTGAACGCTGAAGAAATTTCCCGTTTCGACCAGTCGCTGCAGCAAAACAACCACGAACGGTCGCTGAAAATGATTTACCAGTTTATGAACAAACTGAAACAAATCATTTTTAATCCCAAACCCAGCGAAAGTTGGGAAAACATCTATCATAAACGCCATATCGCCATTGGCATTCCTTCGATGTACGGCGTTTACCGCGAAGATAAGTTTGAAGCGCTCGGACTCACCTTCCGGCTGGAACGCATTGCCACACGGCTGATGGAAAAAATTATCAACCACATCAACCTGAATTACATTTCGGCAAAAACATTAAACCGAATTTATGAACTTCTCGAATATTTCCGCGAAGGACTGGAGCTGGACGGCATCAGCAGCCAGGGTTTGAATTCGAACCTGCAAATGCTAAAATACAGCTTAACTTCGAGCAGTTTTTCCCTCGACCAGTATCTCAATATTTTCCAGTTTATTGCCGACGATGTGAACAAATTAGTTCAGAAATATTTCCTGAGCACTTACGAATATCCGCTTAAAATGATCATCCCACAGCTTTTTGTAAAAGATAAAAAGCTAAACGACCGCGACCTGAAACAACTGATTCATGTTAAGTCGGAAGAATTTTCGCGCGATGTCATTTCTTCCGCCTTTTTAGTTCAGCCGCTGGATAACTTAGTCGGAAAAATTCTCCACTCGCTGCAAAATATGGTGGATAAACTGCCGCACGAACTGATCAACGACATTATGTCGTACAATTCCGACCTGGTGATTAGTCCGCTGCATAAGGAAACTATTCGTATGGATAACCAGATATTCCTTGGATCCAAAGCCTATTTCCTTAAAAAACTCCGCTTAGCAAACTTCCCCGTTCCTCATGGCTTTATTCTTACCACCGAAGTCTTCCGTCGCCGCAATGCCATCAACAATCATCCCGATATTAAAAAAGAAATGGATGATTTAATTTACACCCAGCTCCGGAAATTAGAAAAACGCACCGATACTGAATTCGGTAATCCGAAAAAACCATTGCTGCTTTCCGTACGTTCGGGCACAGCCATCTCTATGCCGGGCGCCATGGATACTTTTTTGAATGTGGGCATGAATGATGAGCTGGCGGAAGAATTAAGCAAACAGCCCAACTACTGGTGGACCGCCTGGGATTGTTACCGCCGTTTTATTCAGAGCTGGGGAATGGCTCATGGCATCGACCGCGACGTTTTTGACCAGATTATTCTTCAGTATAAAACAAATTACAACGTTGACCTGAAGATGAACTTCGAATCGTCCATTATGAAAGAAATAGCGATGGATTACAAAAAAGTATTGGCCGAAAACAATATCCACTTAGAGCAAAATCTTTTCGAACAACTAAAAACGACCATCGATTCGGTTTTCGATTCCTGGTCGAGCCAGCGGGCGGAAGTCTACCGCGAGCATATGCAAATAGCCGATGAATGGGGAACAGCCGTTATCGTTCAAAAAATGATATTGGGCAACCTCAACCGGACTTCCGGCACGGGCGTTGTTTTTACCCAAAATCCGAACCGTGAGCGCCAGGGCGTGCATCTTTTCGGCGACTTTACCCTTTGCAGCCAGGGCGAAGATATTGTGGGCGGACTGGTAAATGCCCTGCCCATCAGCGAAACCCAGCGCAAGCAACTGCAACTCGAACGCCACTCGCTCCAGTCGTTGTTGCCCGATATGTACAAACGCATCCACCAGATTGCACAGGACATCGTGGAAAATCATGGGTATCCGCCCCAGGAAATTGAATTTACCTTTGAATCGGAAAATCCTGACGACCTCTATATCCTGCAAACCCGCGATATGGATATCAAAAAACAGAAAAAAATACACCTCTTCACTACCCCACCCGACCAGATGAATCTGGTAGGCCGCGGAACGGGTATCGGTGGCGGAGCCATGAACGGCATCCTTGCCTTCGACATGAAGGATCTGGAAGAATATGCCAGGAAATATTCCGGCAAAAACCTGATTCTTGTTCGTCCGGATACCGTGCCTAACGACATCGGGATGATTTTTGAATGCGACGGACTGCTTACGGCCAAAGGTGGAGCGACATCACATGCCGCCGTTACCGCCGTACGTCTCGGAAAAACCTGCGTGGTGAACTGTACCGACCTGCTGGTAAACGAAATCAAAAAGGAATGCTCCATCAATGGTGTTACCTTCAACAGCGGCGATAAAATTGCTATTGACGGACATTTTGGAAATATCTACAAAGGGAACTACCCGGTGGAACTTACCGAAGTAAAGGCGGGGATTTGATCAACCCTGCGGTTGAAATATAGAACACAGATGAGACGGATCTAACGGATAATAACGGATTATGTCTGGTTTTTTAACTTATTTCGAAAAAGCTAACTCAATGAAACGTCCATTAAAGCATCACTTTTAATTCGTTAATATTTGAGGAAAATTTCAGTTGACCGGATTTATTTTCGGCCTGAGCCTTTTTGAAATTCTCAAAAATTTCATTCCTCCTGGCATCCGCAATGTTATGTTCCAACAAATTTTTTAATTCCAACCTGTCGTCAAGGCTTAAATTATAAATTACCTCTACGATATTATTAAATGAAAGATTATGAGTAATCATGTCCGTTGTTTTTTACAAAAATAGAAAATTCTTTGATTCGGTTATGCGATAGCGTAGTATTTTTTTGTTTGTACCTGCATTGACTTTTCGCTATGTACTTCAAAACAACAGAACACGGATGAGACGGGTTTAACGGATATTCACGAATGATATCCGCGAAAATCAGCTTGATCCGTTTCATCCGTGTTCCCATAAAAAATGAATTGGAAAGGATTAATATTCCCGCAAGGGCATCAATCTTTAAACACTTTCCATCATAAAGTCCACCGTCAGTTCGTCATCGGTTTCCAGCGTCAGGTTTTCGCGCAGTACCGGTTTAAAATCAGTCATCGTAGCCATCAGCGAATAGGTCCCGCCGGTAAGTCCGTCGAACACAAATTCGCCATCCTCGTCGGAAGTTGTGGTAACATTACCCGATTTGCCGGTCAGCGCCACCGTTACTCCCTGCAAACCTTTTGCCTGGGAATTGCTGATGATGCCGCTGATAATGCCTTCACTTCCCGTATTTCCATTTTTGGGAGTGCGGAAAGTGCGCAAGAGATTCAGATTAAAGAAACGTTCAATGTTTTCGGGCGTAGCGGCAAATTTTTCGATCAACGCTCCAAGGTTGGCAAACATAACCACCGAAAGTTCCTGAGCCTTTAGTTCAAAAATGTCGTATGCCGTTGCCGTAGTTTGCCCGGCCTGTTGCTGTCCGCTGCGGATGGTCAGGAGTTCGGTGTAGACGGCATCCACATCGGCTTTGGCTCCGGCAAGGTTGGTATAGCCGCTCAGCCTGTCGGACAATGCCTTTACTTCGTTAATGATTTGTTCGTACGTTCCGCTATATACTGCCGATTTTCCATGGGGGAAAAAGGCGATATAGTCGGGCGTTTTTTCGAGATATTCCAGTTGGATTTTCAGGTCAATGCGCCGGAATTTCTCGGGCAGGGTGTCGAGTAGATTTTTAAAACGGCTTGTTTCGCCAATATGCGTTCCTTTTCCGGCAGAAATAAGCGCGTAGGATTCAGAATAGGCAGCAACAGCCTGTTGGGTACGTGGCAGAATGCGGGCAATATCCGCATCCGCCTTCTCAGCTTCGAGGCTTGCCAGGTGATCGGAGGCAAGCGATAATCCCTTGCGGGGCTTGCTCGAAAGCAGCCGCCAATAGGGATTGTTTGCATAACGCCATTTAATTCTCATATTTTTTATTGTTTTAAAATTTATGATGTAAAAATAATAAGAAAAAAAACGATAAATTAAGTTTTATTTAAAAATATTCCGGAAAATAATAGAGAAACAAGCAAAAACCGTTATTTTACGAGGGTTTTAAAAGAAATAAAATTTTTAAAATTTTTTTTAAGCAATTATAATTTGTGAATTGCTTGCAGAACTTTCTTACGAGCAATTATAGTTTGCGAATTGCTTGTAAAACTTTTTTACGGGCAATTATAGTTTACGAATTGCTTGTAAAACTTTTCCACGGGCAATTATAGTTTACGAATTGCTTGTAAAACTTTTTCACGGGCAATTATAGTTTACGAATTGCTTGTAAAACTTTTCCACGAGCAATTATAGTTTGCGAATTGCTTGCTAAACTTTCCTACGGGTAATTATAGTTTGCGAATTGCTTGCTGAACTTTCGAAAATAGTTAGAACTTGCCGAAAAAATCTTTAAAAACCACGAAGTGGTTAAATATAAATAGCCCCGAATGCAATTCGGGATAAAAAATGTTCCGCAAATTTATCCGTTTTTTTCCGTGTAATCCGCGTCCTATTCTTTTTTGATATACCGACATTCTATTTGTCCTATTACTTAACGGGTATTTTCAGATCATATCCGCGAAAATCAGCCCGATTAAGGTTAACCATGTTCCAATGTTTTTTCACCCATAATTTAAATGTACCCACTCTCCTCTTTTCCTTCTTTAAAACATCAAACTTTTTCTTACCTTTGCACCGATGAAGAACATACGTAACTTTTGCATTATCGCCCACATTGATCACGGCAAGAGCACTCTTGCCGACCGTCTGCTCGAACTTACCGGCACGGTGAACGAACGTGAAGCCCAGGCTCAGATTCTGGATAACATGGACCTTGAACGCGAACGCGGTATCACCATCAAAAGCCACGCCATCCAGATGGATTACCGGCATAACGGAGAATTGTATAAACTCAATCTTATTGATACCCCGGGCCACGTAGATTTTTCCTACGAAGTGTCGCGTTCCATCGCTGCCTGCGAAGGCGCTTTGCTCGTTATCGACGCCACCCAGGGTATACAGGCACAAACCATCTCCAATCTTTATCTTGCCCTGGAGCACGACCTGGAAATTATTCCGGTAATGAATAAAATGGACATGGACAACGCCATGCCCGACGAAGTGGAAGATCAGATTGTAGACCTTCTCGGTTGCAAGCCCGAAGATATTATCCGCACCAGCGCCAAAACCGGCGAAGGAGTGGCGGAAATTCTCGAAGCCATCATCACCAAAGTACCCGCACCCCAGGGCAATCCCCAGGCTCCCCTGCGCGCCCTGATCTTCGATTCGGTATTTAATTCTTTCCGCGGAATCATTGCCTACTTCCGGATATTCGACGGCGAAATCCGTAAAAATGATTTTGTGAAGTTTGTACACACCGGCAAGGAATACAATGCCGATGAAATCGGTATATTGAAACTTACCATGTCGCCAAGGGATGTGCTTTCGGCCGGCGATGTCGGATATATTATTTCGGGAATCAAAACCGCCCGAGAAGTCAAGGTGGGCGACACCATCACCCATGTAAAACGTCCCAGTCAGGATGTTATCGAAGGATTTACCAACGTTAAACCTATGGTTTATGCAGGGATTTTTCCGGTGGATGCCGACGATTATGAAGAACTGCGGGCATCGCTGGAGAAACTTCAGTTGAACGATGCTTCCCTCAGTTGGGAACCCGAATCTTCCGCCGCCCTCGGCTTTGGATTCCGCTGCGGATTTTTAGGTTTGCTTCACATGGAAATTGTCCAGGAACGCCTCGACCGCGAGTTTGATATGGACGTGATTACTACCGTCCCCAACGTAATGTACAAAGTGATCACCACCAAAGGTCAGACGCTCGAAGTGCACAATCCTTCGGGTATGCCCGAAGCCACAACGATAGATCACGTGGAAGAACCTTATATTAAAGCTCAGGTGATTTCGAAATCGGAATACATCGGCCAGGTGATGACGCTTTGCATCGATAAACGCGGCACACTCAAGGATCAGGTTTATCTTACCAGCGACCGTGTGGAAGTTACCTTTGAACTGCCCCTCGGCGAAATTGTTTTCGATTTCTACGACAAACTAAAGAGTATTTCCAAAGGCTACGCCTCCTTCGACTATCATATTTCCGGTTTTAAACCGGCTAAACTCGTCAAACTCGACATTCTGCTCAACGGCGATTCGGTAGATGCCCTTTCCACCCTGATCCATCAGGATCATGCTTACGATTTCGGACGCCGCATCTGCGAAAAGCTGCAGGAACTTATTCCCCGGCAACAATACGACGTGGCCATACAGGCAGCCATTGGTTCTAAAATTATTGCCCGCGAAACGGTAAAAGCCGTCCGTAAAGATGTTACCGCCAAATGTTATGGAGGCGATATCACCCGTAAACGCAAACTTTTGGAAAAACAGAAAAAAGGCAAGAAACGCATGCGCCAGATCGGCAACGTGGAAGTCCCACAGTCGGCATTTCTCGCCGTACTTAAATTAGATTAATTTTTTTTGTAACTTTATCGCCTGATTCCCGTCTAATTTTCAAACAACCGGAAATCAAAACACGGTAAATGAACACAGCACAATACAACAGTTGCGTTGACCAATACTCCGACAGCGTCTATCGCTTTATCCTTAAAAATGTTAAGGATGTGGATAAGGCAAAGGACGTGGTGCAGGAATCATTTACCCGAATGTGGGAAAAGGTTAATGAAATTTCATACGAAAAAGCACGTTCTTATCTTTTTACAACAGCCTATCATACATTGATTGATGGTTTCAGGTACGATGTCCGGAATACGCCTTACGTGGCCGAAGAACACGAAAATGAATCAACCGGGAACGGTTATTCCGACCTGAAAGAAGTGCTGAACGAAGCGGTGGACAGGTTACCCGATATCCAACGTTCAGTCGTTTTATTAAGAGATTATGAAGGCTATTCGTACGAAGAAATAGGCAGAATCACCGGATTGAACGAATCGCAGGTTAAAGTTTATATTTACAGGGCAAGGGTTGCTCTTAAAAATTATATTGGCAGTTTAGACGTTGTTATCTAAAGAATTATGAAAATCAACAGAGAAAATTACGAAGTTTACTTCCTCGATTACCTCGAAGGGAAATTGCCTCCCGACCTGGTGGATGAGCTGTTGATGTTCATGGACAAAAATCCTGACCTGAAAGACGAATTTGAAGGATTGGATACCGTTGCATTGGCTCCCGATCAGGGCATAGTGTTTGAAGATAAAAACTCATTAAAAAAAAATGGAATAACTTCTGTTGGGGCTATCAATGGAACCAATTATGAGCATTTTTTCATCGCTAAACACGAAGGCGACTTAAGCACAGACGAATCATCGCTGGTGGAACGTTTTCTCCAGAAAAATCCATTCCTGAAAAAAGATTACGATTTATTCGGTAAAACCAAACTTCAACCCGATAGCGCCATTACTTTCAACCGGAAACAAAGTCTTAAAAAATTTACCATCGGCGCCATAAGCCGTCCTGCCCTTTACCGCATCTCTTCCCTGGCGGCTACATTGCTTATTTTATTTGGTTTATATCTCCTGATCAATCAGGACAAGCCATCGTATAAGCCGGAAAACAAACTCATGGCCTACCGTACCGCAAAGCCTGCCAAACCGGTGAAAGCAACAAAGGTCATCAAAAAACAGAAGCCACAGGATCCCCGGGCAAAGTCTACCACATTTAAAATAACGAATATTACATCTCATAGGGGAATGCTGGCAAAAGCAGAAACAAAACCGGCTACCGAAACATCCGTTCCCGAAGAAAACTCCGGCCGGATGATGCTTGCTTCGGCACAACCGATGAACAGCTTAGCAAATCAACAGGTGGTTCCCGAAAAGGATTTTGATGATCCCGATTTTGAATACCGCAACTATTATACGGCTCTTTATTACGACATACTGATGGCAGACCAAATTGAATACGCCCAATCGCTTGCCGCCCACGAACAACGGCCAAATTCACCTTTGGAATGGGCGCATCTTCAAATCAAAAAACTACTTTCCAATAAAGACCCGGAAGACCAAAAGTATTCCGATAAAATCAACCTTTGGGATGTCGCCGATACCGGAATCAAAGGTTTTAACAAGCTGATCAAAAAAGATTTTAAGGTTAGCCGCACGACCAACGACGAAGGCAAAACCACAGGTTACGACATCAATGGCGTTGACTATAAACTGCCTTTCTCCAAACAAAAATAAAAGATCGTCTGAATTCATTCCTTTCCAAACCCTCGGGGTTTTAAAAACCCCGAGGGTTTGATGATCCCCTATTTTTTAAAATGATTCCTTTTAACGCTTTAAAACTACTTTGTTCAATAAAATATTAGGTTTTAAACGTTGAGAAGGGTAATGGTCAATAAAATATCAGGTTTTAAACGTTAAGAAGAATAATGTTCAATAAAATTTTTGATTTTAAACGTGTACGAAACTATTGTTTAAAACAAAACTGAATTTTTCTTATTTTAGCTCCCGTCTTTGGTACTAAATTATGGAAAACCTATGCGAACCTCAACTGCAATTAGCTTACGACTTTGTGCAGTACACCAATCAAAATATTTTTCTTACGGGTAAAGCCGGAACCGGAAAGACTACCTTTTTGCACAGTCTGAAACAATTATTGCCCAAACGGATGATCGTGGTGGCTCCTACCGGCGTGGCAGCCATCAATGCCGGTGGTGTTACCATCCATTCTTTTTTCCAGATTTCCTTTGGTCCGCAAATTCCCCGTGATTTCAATACTGCACCATCAACCAATTTTCCGGATGCTTCGGAATCTACGGAAGTAAAGCATTTCAGCAAGGAAAAAATCAATATCATGCGCAGCCTCGACCTTTTGATTATTGATGAAATAAGCATGGTGCGTGCCGATCTTCTCGATGCCATTGATGATGTGTTGCGCCGTTATAAAAACCGTTACCAGCCTTTTGGCGGAGTGCAGTTGCTTATGATAGGCGATTTGCAGCAATTGGCTCCCGTGGTTAAGGAAGATGATTGGAATTTATTGAAAATTTATTACGACACCTGCTTCTTTTTCAGCAGCAGGGCATTGAGGCAGTCGAATTTTGTCAGCATCGAACTCCGGCATATTTTCCGGCAAAGCGATCCGGTTTTTATTGATTTATTGAATAAAATACGCAACAACTACTTAGATGAAGCTACGCTGGAACAACTGAACCAAAGATATATTCCCGGTTTCAACCCTGGTGATGACGAAGGCTATATCATTCTTACCACGCACAATTACCAGTCGCAGCAAATCAACGAAACCCGTTTAAACCGTTTAAAAACGACGGAACATCAGTTTGAAGCCGTGGTGGAGGACGAATTTCCCGAATATGCCTATCCAACAGATTTCAAACTGCGGCTAAAAAAAGGCGCACAGGTAATGTTTGTTAAAAACGATACTTCGCACGAGAAACGTTATTTTAATGGCAAAATCGGGAAAGTTGTTGATGTGGACGATGATTTTGTAAAGGTGAAATGTCCCGGCGATGAGTATCCTATTGATGTGGAACAGGCCGAATGGCATAATTCGAAATACCAGCTCAACGAAACCACCAAAGAAATAGAGGAAAACGTGATTGGCAAATTTGTGCAGTTTCCGCTGAAATTGGCCTGGGCCATCACCATTCATAAAAGCCAGGGACTGACGTTTGAAAAAGCTATCATCGATGCCCGCGATTCCTTTGCCCACGGACAGGTATATGTGGCGCTAAGCCGTTGCAAAACAATGGAAGGATTGGTGTTGAGTTCGCCCATCGGCAATCATAGCGTAAAATCCGACATTACCGTCGAACAATTTACCGAAGACGTGGAACATCACCAGCCGGGACCTTCCGAACTGGCAGAAGCGCGTAAAAGCTATCAGCAGCAATTGCTGAACGAGCTTTTCGACTTCGCCATCCTGCAAAACCGCACCAAATACCTGCTACGGCTTTGCGACGAACATGGCAGCCAGCTCCTGGGCAATTTACCGGAACAGCTCCAAAAAATTTCGTCTCCTTTACAGGAAATAATAGATGTTTCCGCCCGGTTCAGGCATCAGCTTTCGCAATTGTTCCTTCAGTATTCCGATGCCGAAACCAGCCCCGCCATGCAGGAAAGAGTGAAAAAAGCCGGTGATTATTTTTCGGAAAAACTTTTGCAGGATGTGATACCAACCTTTGATGAAGCTTCTTTTGAAACGGATAGCCAAAGTGTTCGCAAGAGCCTGAATGAAGCGTTAGGTAAACTGTCGAAGGACTTATCGTTAAAAAAAACATGCCTCGAAGCGGTGAAGGATGGTTTTGATCTGAAAAAATATCTTGAAATAAAGGCAAAGGCCAACCTTGATTTGTCGGCACCCATGAGGCGTGGACAAACGGCGGACGGCAATATGGGCAAAGCGCTTTATCCGGAATTCTACAAAGAATTACGGTCGTGGCGCGACGAAAAAGCTGAAGCACTGAATGTGGAAATAGCGCGTGTCCTCCGGCAGAAAACCCTTTGGGAAATTGCACGATTGCTGCCGGCCACCAAAGTCGAACTGAAAGACATCAAAGGCATGGGTGGAAAAAAGATGCAGGAATTTGGCCGCGAGATTCTCGAAATGACCATTGCCTACCGTCGTCAGAAAGGGATGGATTTGCCGGTGCAAGCGGACAACGAACCGGCCATTGCGGCATTGGATTCCAAACATATCAGCTTTACCCTGTTCAAGAGCGGAAAAACAATCACCAAAATTGCGGAAGAACGCCACATGGCCGTCTCAACCGTCGAAGGGCATCTGTCGTATTTCTTAAGCACCAACGAACTTGAACTTGACCAGTTTGTTGATCCCGACAAATCGGCTGCCATGATACGGTATTTCCGCGAAAACCATAACACATCGCTCAGCGAAGCCAAAGCTGCCCTGGGCGACGATTATAGTTATGGTGAACTGAAATTTGTAATGAGCTATCTCAAAGCCCAACGGGAAGCGGAATAAACCATTACAATCAGGTTTAATAAACCTGACGGGTTTATTTTCAAAGGTAATATTTTAAGTTCTGTATTCAATATTTTTTATCTGATTATTTATCGAATGAAATTGCAAATTCCGCTCAACCGGGGAAAAAATCTCCCCAACATCCACCTGGCTTACGATAACCTGAAGATTGAAGTGTAATTTCCGCTCATCTGGGTTTCTATCCTGCTCAGCCAGGGTTTACCATTTGAAATTTTATTTTGTTTGTCGTTAAAATCAAAAAGTATTTACTTGCTTTCTTTGTTAAGACTAAATTTGATCGCCATATTAAATTGAACATTTACGGCATTGCCTCCCATTTTTCCCGGATTCCATTTAGGCATCATGTTAGCTAACCGCAAAGCTTCAGCATCAATAGTTTCGCTTAATCCCCTGAGAATATATACATTTCTAATCTGTCCATCGGAGCACACTATAAATGTGACAAAAACGGTACCTTGAATTTTGTTTTTTTTATCTACTTCCGGATAAATCATATTTTTATTGAAAAATTCTGATTTGGCTTCTTCTCCACCAGGATAACTGGGAAATTCCTCAACAACGGAAAATGTATGGCGCAAAGATTTTACCAACGAATCGTTATTGCTAACCTCTTCTGTAATGGATAAACTGACAGGTAAATAATATTTGGTTCTTACGGCCTTTCCATTATGTTTTCCCGGATTCCATTTGGGCATAAGGCGGATTACTCTCAAAACTTCCTCATTGCAGCCATCTCCTAATCCATTTTCGATTTGAATATTTGTTACACTACCATCTGGTTCAATTACAAAAGAAACAAAAACAACACCCCTAATTTCCCCAGAATCCTCAAAATCCCAATGGCTATATTTATCTTGCAACTTCTCATTAAAAAAACGCATACACTCATCTTTGTCTCCGGGAAACGAAGGACCTTCTTCAACAAATGTATAAATCGAATCCGTTTTTACGGTATCCGATTGCGCATAAACAAAAAATGAAAGTAATAAATGATATACAATCAATATAAACGTCTTTTTTTTCATAGGTATAGCTTATTATTTATAATTTTTTATTTTCATTATCTTTTTTATTGTTTTTAATGGCATTGTTATACGATCAACATCCAATGGCCCTTACCCGGTTTTTTATACTCTCTTGAGTGTAAATTTGTGAAATTAGTATCGCAAATTTATTTAAAAATCAAGACATGAATTACATTAATTATTACTAATTATTATAAACCCATTTTAAAACGCTGAATTATTAATTTTTAAAGCTTGCTAATTGTACGATGGTAAGCTTCTTTTTCTCTTTATTCAATAACCTGTTTCAAAAAATCGCCGTCAATGATCATCAGTTTTACTCCTTCTTTTGATGTCGAACGATGCGAACTCAATTCATCTGACACCACATAAGTCATTCCTTTGGTCAGATGGAATTCTTTATCATTTTGTAATTCGCTCACAAATTCGCCCTCCAGACAATGGACAATGTGCCCTTTTTTGCACCAATGGTCGGCCATATATCCTTTTGAATATTCAACTATTCTAATCCTTAATCCATGCAACTGAATCGTCTGCCAATATGCAGTTCCGCTTTCTCCTTTATGTTCTGTTTTAGGAATTAATTCCCAATCTATGGTTTGAAACGGGATGTTTTTATCACTAATCATTGGAATAAAATTTAAGTTATAAAATCACAAAACTATTAAAAATTAACAATTAAACATGTAGTCCTTACAAACTTTGTTTAGTGGTTCCGGGTATCCGGAATACAATTCCGCTCCGAATTTTATAAAATTTGTAATTTGATACAGTTCGTTTTACACTCCCATCAATTCTTTAGTGCATCACTCCATTTCACGGGTGATACGCTCCATTTCACGGGTGATACGTTCCATTTCACGAGCAATACGCTCCATTTCACGAGCGATATGCTCCATTTCACAGGTGATACGCTCCATTTCACGGGTGATACACTCCATTTCACGGGTGATACGCTCCATTTCACCATTTGCCCCTCTCTTTTCAAGAGAGGGGTTGGGGTGAGTTTGTTTGCAATGCTCCATTTCACGAGTGATACGTTCCATTCCTTTAGTATCCTTTTATTTAGCTGCGGCTTGCATAATAATTTCCTGGGTTGTCAAAAAACGCCATATATTTGCATTTTTTTAATCAAAAATATTACAACCTGATTTCTAATGGATAGTATTTTTTTGATAGCTATCATCGTTGCCTCTTTTCTTATTTTGCTTGTTCCCGGGCGAATCCGTTATTTTTATGCCCTATTGGTTTCTCTTTTCATCGTCGCACTTACATCTATTCCGGCCATCGCCGTTTTTTGTTCGCCTTCGCTCAGCCCTGTAAGTTTCAGCGCCGGACTTCCGCAATATTCTCTCACCTTTACCATTGATGCACTCAGCGCTTTCTTTATCCTGATCACTAACCTTGTTTCCTTGGCGGGAATGCTCTATTCGAGGGGCTATCTTCAACCTTACCTCGCCCAAAAGAGCCGCTTCGAGCTGTCGTTGCATTATTTCTGCTTTGTGTGGCTCCATCTTTCCATGCTTGCCGTGCTTATGCTTCACGATGGCTTAGCTTTCCTTGTCGCCTGGGAGTTGATGGCCGTATCGTCGTTTATGCTTGTTTTGTTTGAAGGTGAAAAACGCATCACCCTCAAAACGGCGGTAACTTACCTTATCCAGATGCATGTAGGTTTCTTTTTGCTTGTAACAGCCTTTCTTATTTGCGGCACATCCACCGGCATCATGAGTTTTGATGCACTGAAAATCTATTTCGCCAACCATCGGAATTTCGGTTTGTTTTTGCTGTTCTTTGCCGGGTTTGGCATCAAGGCAGGCTTTATGCCAATGCACACCTGGTTGCCGGGAGCGCATCCTGCGGCTCCGTCGCATGTGTCGGGCGTGATGTCGGGCGTAATGATTAAGATGGGAATTTACGGTATCGTCCGTGTTCTTATGTATATACAATCCGATGTTTATGCCATCGGCGTATTTATCCTTGTGATCTCGGCCATATCGGGAGTTATGGGTGTGATGATGGCTATTGTGCAGCATGATTTGAAGAAGCTTCTCGCTTATCACAGCATCGAGAATATCGGGATCATCGGTATGGGCATAGGTTTGGGAACTATGGGACTGGGCGTACACAATCCCATGCTCGTTGTTCTGGGTTTTGGCGGAGGATTGTTGCATGTGCTTAATCATTCGTTGTTCAAGTCCCTGCTTTTCTTCAGCGCCGGTTCGGTTTACAAACGTTTTCACACCCGTAACATTGAGGATCTTGGCGGGATCATCCATCAGATGCCCAAAACAGCTACTTTTTTCCTCATCGGTTCCGTTGCCATTTGCGGATTACCACCGCTGAACGGTTTTATTTCGGAAATACTTATTTATGCCGGCCTTTTCCGTGGTTTATCCACCGGAGGATTCAACCAGTCGGTAGCATTGCTGTTAGCCATCATTGCCCTGGCGCTTATTGGCGGGCTAGCCATATTTTGTTTCACCAAAGCCTTCAGCGTAGTATTTCTGGGAAGTCCCCGCAAAATACATCCCGAAGTAAAAGAAGTGGATGGCGGCATGCTTTTTCCACAGGCGATTTTAGCATTATTAATCATAGCTATTGGACTATTCCCTGTGGCGTTCGTTACCCCGGTTACGCATATACTTTCGACCATGTTTCCCTTGAGTTATCCTGATTTATCACCCATTACCGGTATGCTGACAAAAATCAGCCTGCTGAGTTTTATTCTGATTGCCGTTGTGTTAGTTCTTTTTTATGTTCGCTATCTTGTTCAGAAAAAAAGAATCATTCAACAGGGACCTACCTGGGGATGCGGCTATACTGCCGTTGACGCCCGCCAGCAATATACCGGAAGTTCGTATGCCGGAGTTATCAACGAACTGGCCGATCCGTTGCTTCACAGCCATACCGATTATCAGCCCATCGCCGAAGAAGAGGTTTTCCCTTCCCCACGGAAATTTGAAACCCATCCTGTGGATGTTTTTGGCAAAGGACTCAACGTTATTACTGACTTTTTGATGCTTATTCTTAAAAAATTAGCCCGTTTGCAAACAGGCTATATCCAGCATTACATCCTTTATGCCTTTGTTTACATCCTTATTATCTTTGTTTTATTATATCTGAAGTTGTTATGACAGGATTGGTACTCGCTATATTGACGGCTGTATTTTTCTCGGGTGTAATCACCCGGGTGAAAAGTATTGCGAGTGGCCGCAAAGGACCGGGCATACTGCAACCGTGGAGAAATGTTTTTGTGCTGCTTCGCAAGGGAAGTGTCATCAGCGCAACCACCAGTTTTGTTTTCCGTATAGCTCCGGTGATTTATCTCGCCACCATCATTGTCGCCATCCTTATTTTACCTTTTCCCGGCAGGCAGTCGTGGCTTGGTTTCGAGGGTGATTTTGTATTTTTTGCCTATTTACTGGCGCTTGGTAAGTTCTTATTTATCATCGGAGCCATGGATACCGGCAGCAGTTTCGAAGGCATGGGCGCCAACCGTGAAGCCTTATATTCCATGTTGGTTGAACCGGCGTTTTTTATTCTGTTTGGAACCCTGGGCATGCTTACCGGGCATACATCCATGCAGGAAATTTTCGAATATTTCAGGATGTCGGATTATAACTCGGTCATCATTGGCATTATTGCCGTTTATTTGCTTGTGCAGATTGCCATGGTCGAAAATAGCCGGGTGCCTGTGGACGATCCTAAGACGCATCTCGAGCTTACCATGATACATGAAGTAATGGTGCTCGACCATAGCGGTTTTGATCTGGCATTAATTCATATTGGTACGGCGCTGAAGTTTGCCATGTACGGCACACTCATCGCCAACTGCCTGATTCCTGTTTCCTGGCCGGTGGCCGGACAGTTTACCCTGTATTTTGCAATTCAGCTTTTGTTTGCCGCCGCCATCGGTTTCATGGAATCGTTCAGGGCAAGGAAGAAACTGATGAAAAACCCTCAGTATATACTTACGCTGAGTTCCATCGCACTGATGGCATTTGTACTTTGTCTTTTATTAATCAATCAAATGATCAGGTAAAATGGACGTATTGATAGTTGTTTTATTTGCCATAACGCTGATTTATCTTAGCGTAACCGAACGGTTCAGTATTTATACCAATCTTATCGGAATCCAGGGTTTGCTGTTGTTTTTTCTCGCTTTTTCGGAAATGGAAAAGATCACGCTGATGAATCTTTTGTTTATCACCACCGAAACGCTGGTGTTTAAAGTGCTGGTTGTGCCTTACCTGCTTTATCGCATCATCGGTAAAACAGGAATAGAAAAAGTTCATCAGAAATCCATGCCGGGATTGTATTCCTTGCTTTTTGTTAGCCTGGGACTCATTTTGAGTATCATCATTTCGCATTCGCTGCACACCACCACCATCAACATGATTTATTTCATCGTCGCCTTTTTTTCCATCTACACCGGATTGTTCCTGATTATAACCCACAAAAAGATATTTTCGCATCTTATCGGTTTTCTGGTTCTCGAGAATGCTGTTTTATTGCTCTCGCTGGCTATCGGAAGCCAAATGCCAATGCTGATCAACATCGGAATATTGCTCGATATTTTTGTCAGCGTACTGATCCTTGGAATTTTTATGATGCGTATGAAACAAAGCGCACATCAGTTAACCATGTTAAAGGACGATTAAGAAATGATAAACATCCTGCTTATATTTTTTATTCTCTCGTTCGTAATCGAATTATCGGTAGCTTTTATCCGGAGCAAGGCGGTTATCCGGATGCTGGTGATGCTTTTTGCCGCCATGCACGTGGCTTTCACCGGCTGGTGCTGGATTCACAGGGGCGAAACCTTTCTGGATTATTTCACCCTCGACCCGGCAGGAATCACTTTGCTTAGCGTGCTTTCGTTGCTTACCATCACTACCATTTATCATGGTTTTATTTATTTAAAGAATGAGCAACTGAAGCGGTATGCCATTTACCATGTGGCATTGATTGCTTTGATTGTAGCCATGTCGGGAGCTTATTTAGCCAACAGCATGACGATGGTGTGGATATTTGTGGAAGCAACCACGCTGGCTGTCTCCGCCCTTATTTACCACGACCGTTCGGCCATTGCCCTGGAAGCTACCTGGAAGTATGTTTTTGTTTGTTCGGTCGGGATTGCCCTGGCTTATATCGGAATACTCTTCTTGGGATTTACCGTCAGCAACGGCACTTCACCCGACCTTTCTTTTGCCACACTTCCTGCAATGGCAGCAAAGGCCAATCCACTTTTTCTAAAGATCGCTTTTGTCTTTGTGATTGTTGGCTACAGTACCAAAATGGGTTTATTTCCCATGCACACCGTAACCGTTGATGCTCACACCGTGGCTCCGCCACCCGTAAGCGCTTTTATCTCCACTACGCTGATGAACGTCGGTTTTCTGGCTATCTTCCGTATCTATTCCGCTTTTGCCAACACTACTATCTTTCCCTTTATGAATCATGTTTTGATACTTTCGGGTATGCTTTCGTTGCTGGTGGCTTCGGGTTATATGCTCAAAGCCAAGCATAACAAACGTATGCTTGCCTATTCGAGTCTCGAAAATATGGGAATCGTTGCTATTGCTTTAGGCGTTGGCGGAATAGGATATTATGCGGCTATATTGCACATTATCCTTCATTCGTTTACCAAAGCCGGGCTTTTTTACCAGATGGGGCAGTCGTACAAAATAATGGGAACTTACGAACTGGATAATTCAGGCGGATACCTGAAATTATATCCTGCCGGAGCCGCCGTACTTTTGCTGGGATTGATTTGCATCACAGCCATTCCGCCTTCGGGCATGTTCATTTCCGAATTCATGATGTTTAAGGCGATGGCGATTAATGGTGAATATTTCTACCTCATCCTTACCGCATTATTCCTGACGTTTGTGGCCTATGCTTTATTTACAAGAGTATTGCACATCGTCTATTCCCAGCCTCGCGATAAGAAAATGTATCTGCACGAAAGAGTCAATCCGGTGCAGACGATTTCGCAATTTGTGCTGTTTGGCTTAGTGATCTTTCTTTGCTTTGTACAACCGGCTTCTTTTAAAGAACTCATCGAATCAATAATCGGAGGACTGCCAAAATGATGCCGCTGAATAACTCCTGTTTGCAAACAAAAGAAAATCCTGCGGCAATACCTGTTGCTGATATTCCTGTGCTGGATTATTCTGCCTTTGCTGCCCATGTTGACGAACTGTTGCAGGATAAAGCCAACCATTGCCTTACCTATTTTGCCTATCCTTGTGCCGATAAGTTCCGGTTTATCTGCTGCATGGCTTCGGACGAAAGCCATTCCATACTGATTTTTTCGCACGAGCAACCCAACGATAAGAACCTTGTTCTTGAATCGCTGACCGCCCGTCATTTTTCGTTTCATGCCTTTGAAAGAGATATTCATGAAAAATACGGTATTGGTTTTGCCGGTCATCCCTGGTTGAAGCCGTTGCGCTTTCCAAAGGATTCCGGACTAAAGCCTGCGGATTATCCGTTCTATTCCATCGAAAGCGACGAACTGCACGAGGTTGGCGTTGGTCCTATCCATGCCGGAATTATCGAACCCGGACATTTCCGCTTTATCTGTAATGGCGAAAAAGTATTGCATCTCGAAATTCAGCTCGGCTATCAGCATCGGGGCGTCGAAAAATTGTTTTCAGAATCGAGCCACCTGCTTCAACGCTCGGTACTTTCCGAAAGCATAAGCGGCGACAGCGTTATCGGGCATGCTCTTTGCCATGCCACGCTTACCGAAGCGTTAGCCGGTAAAACAATCAATGATAATCTTGCTGCCGAACGGATTATTGCGCTGGAACTGGAAAGGATTGCCATGCATATTGGCGATACTGCCGGTTTGTGCACCGACATTGCCTATCAGTTCGGACAAGTGGTAAACGAAGCCCTGCGTACTATCGTAATCAATACTACCCAATTTTGGTGTGGAAACCGTTTTGGCAAAGGCCTGATACGTCCTTTGGGAAGTCATTATCCGCTCACCGCGGAGATTATTCAAAAAATACGGGACAACCTCGAAGAAGTAAAAGAACGTTATCTTCAGATCACCGACCGCATGTTTACCATGCCAAGCGTATTGTCCCGTTTCGAAGGCATTGGCAGAGTAAGCGCTCAACAGGCTTTGCTTACCGGCGCTGTGGGGATGGCCGCACGCAGTACGAATCTGAAAAGGGATATACGCTGGTCGCATCCATTCCAGTATTACAAAAAACTGGCTTATGAACCCGTACTGTTTTCCAAAGGCGATGTCTGGTCGAGGGCCAAGTTGCGCGAAAAGGAAGTTGAACAGTCCATTGCTATCATTAATCAGCTTTTAGATTTTATTAAAAATGGAAGTTTAATCGAAACTCCGGTTCAGGAACTGAATCTTCAACCCGGTGCTTTTGCCATCTCGCTTACCGAAGGATGGCGTGGAGAAATTTGCCATGCCGCCATAACTGACGAAAAGGGGAGGATTGTTTATTACAAGGTAAAAGATCCGTCGTTGCACAACTGGATGTCGCTGGCATTAGCGTTGAGGGGCGTCGAGATTTCCGATTTTCCGATTAACAATAAAAGCTTTAACCTTTCATACTGCGGACACGATCTTTAATAATTTGAATATGCCAGTAAAAGAGTTTACTATATTTCGCCGCCATCGTTACCAGGCTATTCCCGACCTGAGATTGGTTACCTTGCCGCCAACTTTTCGCGGTCGTCCGGTCATCAGCAGCGAAATTACCGAAACCGAGACCGCACAGGTAGCAACGCTTTGTCCCGTGGGAGCCATTCAGGTTTCGCCCTGCCGTATCGATCTTGGTCGCTGTGTGTATTGCAACGAATGCCATTTTGCCCTTCCGGAAAAAATAACCTTTACCAACGATTACCGACTTGCCACCAATGTTCGCGAAAGCCTGATTGTTGAAGCCGGGATGGATATTCCCGTTAAACCCGATCCTGATAAAATCCGTAAAGAAATATGTTCCATTTTCCGCCATGCCCTGAAACTGCGACAGGTTTCTGCCGGTGGCGATAATTCGGCAGAGATGGAACTGAATGCCGCCGGTAACGTTAATTTTGATATGGGACGCTACGGTATCGAATTTGTAGCTTCGCCGCGCCATGCCGATGGTATCGTTATCACCGGACCCATCACCAACAACATGGCCGAAGCCCTGCAGATTTGCTATGACGCCGTTCCCGAACCCAAATTGATCATCCTGGCGGGTACCGATGCTATCAGTGGTGGCATCTTTGCCGGTAGCCCCGAACTAAACAGGGAGTTTATCGCTAAACACCCTGCAGATTTGTTTGTCCCCGGCAACCCACCTCATCCGCTCACCTTTATCCATGGTGTAATGGAGATGATCGGACGAAAATTCTGAAAACCCTGTAAAGATATTTCTCCGGCAACCCACCTAAAAGTAAAGTAATGCGTGGCATATTGGTCTTTTATTCGATAATCTGCAGGCAGGTTTTAAGTTTTATGTAATTGCGGAAATACGAATTTCGCTCAGTCGGGAAATGCTTGCTGCAAACTACAGAGGAATTAATTACTTAAATTTAAAATCTGGTGGATTCGTTTTAAACTTTTCCATATACCGGTCTAAGTCTGTTTCATTTTTTATCGGATAATCAAATAAAATCAGACTCTTATCCGGATGACGAACATTATAAATTACTAAATATTGCTCTCCTTTTTGTATTCCCTCAGATGGCATTTTAAAAAATGCCTCATCGTATCTGTTTGTATATTTTTCCCCATTTACGTTATAACTAAATTTAACGTCAGCTGGTTGTGTTGAACTGCTTATTACTTTTGGTACATATAGAGCAGCCCCTTTCTGAGAAGAATAAAATTGAACAGTACCTATTGTATAAGATGAGTTTGAAACAATTTCTGCTATTTTTTTTCTATTAATATTATTAGAAATAATAATGAAAATAACAGCAATTATTACAAGTAAGAAAAATGTTACTTTATTCATACTGCTATTTTTTTTCATAAAACATTTATTTACTAATCCCATTAAGCGGGATTTGTTCCGATCACTATCGTGACCGCCCGTCGAATAATAGACTGTATAATTCTCTGTTTTCATTATCCTTTTTCTTGTTTTCAATGACATTGTTATACGTTCAACATCCAATAGCCCTTACCGGTTTTCCATTGAACGGAATTGCAAATTCCGCTCGAAACATTGCATTCTCAATTAGCGTTTTGTGTTTTATTCTTTTATTATTTTTTGCATCTCAACAATCTTGTTCAAAAAGAGTTTGACAAAATAAACTCCGCTTGCCAAACTACTAATATCAATTTGAGTTTTCCTTTCATTTATTTTTTGTTTAAATACTTCTTGACCATTTACATTATAAATTGAAAACGTACAATTTTTTTCCGCCTTTTGCAATTCGACTGTTATTTGAGTTTTTGTAGGGTTGGGGTAGATAATAATGGAATGGTCTAATGTTTCGTTTTTAGTAATACCTGCTATATTCATTTCCCTTCCATATAAAAATACATTATCGATATATGAACCTGGCCTTGAAATTGAGAAATTAGAAGTGAAATGAAACCGTATTTTTATTGTTGAACCTATGTATGGCGTTAAATCTAATACCAGTCGACTCCAACCACCTACCTGGGGAACACCTGTATTGGAATCAATAACGCCGCCTAAATGAGTCGTTATCGGGAAAAATGTAGCTCCATTATCTGTACTTAGTTCAATCCATAATTTGTCCTTTGGACTATAGCCTTGAAGGCTATCTTCAACATCGTTCCATATTTTTACACTCAGGTAGGCGCTCGACAAATTATTTAAATTAATGGATGGTGAAAGCAACCAACAATCTGCATTGTTTTTATACAAACTGTCTAAATCAGTACCCCAGCAATTGTTTCCAGAATATGCACTATCCGGTCCTACATTAGTTGGTGTGCCAAGCTCCCATTCATCATTAACTCCTCCATGAGTCCATCCATTTGTTCCATTTTCAAAATTATCAAAGAAAATTGTCTGAAGCGGATTTAATTCAACATTTCTATAATTATCAAGAGATTTGTTTAAGTAATAAATTAAACTGTCTTTTTTACCGGATTTTATATAATTAAAAGCTTTATATTGGAAATCTTGTGCTGTTTGAAAATAAGTGGCTTGAGCGTTTGTAAGATTTATTCCCTGATAAGTTGTAAAATATTTATAAACAGAATCAGTAAGAGAAATAATTGAGTCAACCTTTGCTACGGTATCTGTTACAAAACAATATTGGTTACCTGAATGCGCCCCATTCCAGTCAGGATAGAAATGTTGAAATACGGTATCAGATGCAAAACAGAAGGATTCAATATTATCGGGGAAAATCATAGAAAATTCATCTTCAGGATTGCAGGCAAAAGTTATCATTTCCTGGTGTGCATAAAGATAAGGATTTTTTCCAATAGAGGTTTCCATTTTAACCCATCCATATTGAGGAACATAATATTCAATAATCCAATGCATATCAAAATATCCTACATCCCAAGTAGGCATATTCAACAATACTCGGCATGGGATACCATTTTCCCTAAAAATTGCTGCCCCGGCATGTGCATGACCAGTGCATGAATTACCCCATTTCATTGCATAATATGCATCCCAACTAATCGGAACAGTTGGCCAAACCCATGGAATATTATAACAATAATCTCTTATTCTATTTGCTAAAACTATTAAATCATTGGTTGTACCACGAATTGAATCAGCAATATGCTTTACAAAAGGATCTTCCCACTGCACACATCCTGTTGGTTTAAGCCATGTCTTAACAGAATCGGGCAGTTCATTCAAAGCGGGAATAGGAACTGTTGAGGGTATTCCTGAATAATCATGTTGTTTTGCAATTACCCAAGAAGTCCAGTTAAGATGTATTGTATCTGAACTATTGTTTAACTGAGCAGCAACAAATACATTAAATTGATCAAGACGTATAAATCTATAGTCAACCATTTCCGGGCATTGTATATCGAGCCATACTGGCGCTTGTTCTCTGAATGCAATTGGCAAGATAAAATAAACTTCATAGGGAGATTTTGAAGCTGTACCGTAAATAGTTAAATTCCCATTTGCTTTATTTAGATAAAGTCTTTTTGTAATACCCCTGTTATCATTTTGTAATTCAGTAATGGAATAAGTGCTTCTATCGCAAATGTTATTTTTTAATAATTGAGCATTAACACTATTCAAAATAAATAGTAAGAGTAATAGCATAAATATTTTTTTCATGTTATTATTTTTTATAATCGGTTTCAGCCTTGCCATCAACATTTGTATCCACCCTTATATCGATTATTTTTTACTTAGTTATCCCTTCTTTCATTTATTAACAGTCAGCCAATCATCCCCAAATCCCTTTCCTCCAAATTATTTACCTCCTGCTTTCCGCCTCCTGCTTTCTGCTTTCTGCTTTCTGCCTGCTGCCTTCTGCCTATCCCGAATCGCTTCGCTCGGGATTTCGCTTCGCTCAACTGCCTCCTGCTTACTGCCTCCTGCTTACTACCTACTATTTACTGTCTTCTGCTTTTTCCAATAGTAAGCCCATAAACAAAAGTAAAAAAATAAGTTTACTAATAATGCAATATTATCGTTTTATTTATTCCATAGTTATAAAACACTCCAAAAGTTTTCAACACAAAATTTTATTTTACAGTAATTCAATTACAAATCTTGTTCATGACATTTTTTAAAAAATGGATATCGTTACTTCGCTTAATTTTACAAATTCCGAATCGCTTCGCTCGGAACTTCGCTCCGCTCAGCCTTAAGAACTTTATAAACCTCATAACTTTATAAACTTTACAAACCTTATAAACTTTACAAACTTTATAAACTTTATAAACTACAGGAGGTTCTACACTTCTTACGCGAAGTCCCACACTTCTTACGGGAAGTCCCACACTTCTTACGCGAGGTTCTACACTTCTTACGCGAAGTCCCGCACTTCTTACGCGAAGTCCCGCACTTCTTACGCAGAGTTCAGCACTTCTTACGGGAAGTTCAGGACTTCTTACGCGAAGTCCCACACTTCTTACGCGAGGTTCTACACTTCTTACGCGAAGTCCCACACTTCTTACGCGAGGTTCTACACTTCTTACGCGAAGTCCCACACTTCTTACGCGAGGTTCTACACTTCTTACGCGAAGTTCAGCACTTCTTACGCAAGGGTCTACACTTCTTTCAGCTTTATAAACCTTATAAACTTTACAAACCTTATAAACCTTATAAACTTTAAAAACCTTATAAACCTTATAAACTTTACAAATCCCGATGAAGCTTCGCTAAGTCGTTCCTCCTAAGCGACTCTATATCGGGACTTCGCTCCGCTCAGCCTTATAAACCTTAAAAACTTTAAAAACTTTAAAAATCCCGAATCGCTTCGCTCGGGACTTCGCTCCGCTCAGCTTTATAAACCTTATAAACCTTAAAAACTTTACAAACCTTAAAAACCTTATAAACTTTACAACCCTTATAAACTTTACGAACCTTATAAACCTTATAAACTTTACAACCCTCCCCTTTTTGAACCCGAAATATTATTTCGTCTCCCAACAACAATTCCACATAAAAATTGTTAACTTTGTAAACGACTTTAAACAATAATAAAATGATTTTTACGCCAGAAAAATGCCGGATACCCGATCAGCGAATGAAGAACTTTATTGACCCGGACGAGATTTGGGATTATATCAATAATACCAAAGCCGATAAAGCAAGGGTTACCGACATTATTGCCAAATCGCTCGATAAAAAACGATTGACCTTAGAAGAAACCGCCGTCCTTATTAACGCTACCGACCCCGAACTGATTGACCAAATCAAGGAAGGTGCCCGCGAACTCAAAAAACGCATCTATGGCAACCGCATTGTGTTGTTTGCCCCTTTATACATCGGCAACAAGTGCATCAACAACTGCCAGTATTGCGGATTCCGCACTTCAAACAAAGACCAGGTACGCAAAACGCTTAGTGATCAAGAATTAGTAAAAACGGTAGAAAACCTGGAAGATACCGGACAAAAACGGCTCATCCTGGTCTACGGTGAACATCCCGACTATTCGCCCGAGTACATTGCTCACACGGTGGATGTGGTTTACGGAGTGAAGAAAGGAAATGGCGAAATCCGCCGGGTAAATATCAATGCCGCTCCTTTGGATATTGATGGCTTCCGTACCGTAAAAGCGGCCAAGATAGGAACCTACCAGATATTTCAGGAAACGTATAATCCAGAGGCTTACAAGAAGTATCATCTTGGAGGAAAGAAAAAGGACTTTGATTGGAGGATAACTTCTCTCGATCGCGCCCAGGAAGCCGGTATCGATGATGTGGGAATCGGTGCACTGTTTAATCTGTACGATTGGCGTTATGAAGTTTTAGGGCTTGTCCGTCATACTAACCACTTTGAAGCCTGCTACAATGTGGGTCCGCACACCATTTCGTTCCCAAGGATGAAAGATGCTTCCAACCTGATGCTTGATGATAGATATGTTGTTTCCGATGAAGACTTTGCCAAGTTAGTAGCCATCCTTCGACTTGCCGTTCCGTATACCGGAATGATTTTAACTGCCCGCGAACCGGCAAAACTCCGTAAGGAAATCATGCAGTTCGGTGTTTCGCAGATTGACGGCGGAACTAAGCTCGAAATCGGCGCTTACGCTGAAACGGAACACGACAAGCAAAACCTCCACCGCGAGCAATTCCAGATTAACGACGACCGTCCGCTTAGTGTCATCATCGACGAGCTCCTCGACCAGGGTTTCATTCCCTCGTTCTGTACGGCTTGTTACCGTTTGGGACGTACTGGCGAACATTTTATGGAATTCTCTGTTCCCGGATTTATCAAACGCTATTGCTCACCCAATGCCATTCTCACTTTAACGGAATACCTGGTGGATTATGCTTCGGAAAGTACCCGCAACAAAGGCTGGAAAGTGATAGAAGATAATCTGGCTGACCTCGAAAAACATCATCAGGATGTTCCGGAGATTCGTCAGCGGATTGAAAGAATAAAACAAGGAGAAAGAGATTTGTATTTTTAGAAGTTTGTAAGGTTTGTAAAGTTCATAAAGTTCATAAGGTTTATAAGGTTTATAAGGTTTATAAAGTTCTTAAGGCTGAGCGAAGCGAAGTCCCGACATAGAATCGGACGACTTAGCGATTCTTCGTCGGGAAGCGAAGCGAAGTCCCGACATAGAATCGCTTAGGAGGAACGACTTAGCGATTCTTCGTCGAGATTTGTAAAGTTCTTAAAGCTAAACGAAGCGAAGTCCCGACATAGAATCGCTTAGGAGGAACGACTTAGCGATTCTTCGTCGGGATTTATAAAGTTCTTAAGGTTTGTAAAGTTATAAGGTTGAAAAAACATTCCATGTTTATCAGCAGTAATAAAGAAAACATGGAATGTTTATTAAAATAGTAAGATAAAAATGAAGCAGATAAAAATTTTAGGATTGCTGATCACCGACCGGATAAAGGAATCGGGACAAACGCAGAAGGTTCTTACCGATTATGCGCATATTATTCAGAACCGTTTGGGCTTCCACGAGCTATCCGACAAGGTATGCAGCCGTTCCGGCGTTATCATACTTCAGTTGGCCGGCAAACAGGAAGAATGGGCAAAGTTTGAAACTGCCCTGGCAGCCATACGCGGACTGGAAGTTAAAGAAATGACATTTACACTGTAAATCATCTGATACAAAACCTAAAAATTAACGTTATGAGTAAAGAAGTACGCATTCTGGGTATTCATATTTCCGAAAGGGTAAAGAATGCCAATAGGGTTCAGGAAACCCTGACCAAGTATGGATGTTCCATCAAGACCCGTCTGGGTATGCACGATGTGGCCGACAACTATTGCAGTCCCTGCGGATTAATGCTGCTGGAACTGGTGGGCGATGTGGACGAGTGCACCAAACTGGAAAATGAATTGCATGCCATCGAAAATCTTGATGTACAAAAGATGGTCTTTATCTGTTAGCCTCTTTTTGAGCCTTACGGTAAAGGGCGTCTTCAATAAGCATCGTATACAAATCGCTTACCGTTAAGCCCATCTCCCTTACCATTTTGGGAACTATGCTTTCTTCGGTGAGGCCTGGGATGGTATTGACTTCAAGAAAATAAAAGCCTTTTTCCGTAAGGAAATAATCGAAACGGACCACTCCTTCGCAGTTCAGCTTTTCGTACAGATAAGCCGAGATGCTTTTGCATTGTTTTTCATCCTCCAGGCTGATGGGTGCAGGGACTATTTCCTCCGACAACCCTTCGGTGTATTTGGCTTCGTAGTCAAAAAATTCCTTTTTACTCACGATCTGCGTCAACGGCAGGACAATCATCCGTCCCTGCGACCGGATGACGCCACAGGTTATTTCGCTCCCCGTGATCATTTCTTCCACCACCAATTCATCATCTTCCTTAAAAGCAATCTGCAAAGCCGCTTCGAGGTCTTCTGCTTTTTTTACCTTGGTGATGCCTACGCTGCTGCCCGCTTTTTCGGGTTTCACAAAACAGGGAAGGCTTATTTCATTCAGTATTTTATCGACAGGCATGGGATTCGACCGGTGGAAAGCCACCGACCTGGCAATGTTTACGCCAAGCGCACCTGCCATGCGACTGGCAAAACTTTTCTTAAACGTTACCGCCGAAGTGAACATGTTGCACGAAGTATACGGCAGTCCAATCATCTCGAGATAGCCCTGAAGCATGCCATCCTCGCCCGGCGTGCCATGGATAGCGATAAAAACGCAATCGAACGTAATCTTTTCACCATTCACCCGGACGCTGAAATCGTTTTTATCCACGGCTATGCTGCTACCATCATTGGGATGATAAAGCCAGTCCTTGCCACGGATAACGATAGGAAAAACATTGTAGCGGTCGGTATCCATATTCTTTTGGATCACCTTACCGCTTTTGATTGAAATTTCATATTCGCCGGAATTGCCTCCGGAAACGAGAGCGATATTCTTTTTCATAAGCTGGTTGAATTGACGGGCAAAAATACTTACAATTTCGCTTCGGGGAAAACTATTTTTGTTGATTGTTGAGTGTTGATTGTTGATTGGCGACTGAGCGATTGAGCGACTGAACGAAACGTATACTGCCAATAATGTCTAAAAAATTATGGATCGGAGATTGATCTTCAAGATAAAAATGATTATTTTTGTAAAATGAAATTTGAATATCCTAATTTGAATATTGATAATGCCAAAATTAAGTTTTATAATTATAAATTCAAATTTGCATAAAGCAAAATGAAATTTCAATAATAAGATAAGATATTTAAAATCATAAAATTCAAATTTACGAGGGGCATCATTAAATTTAAAATTATAAAATTCAAATTTACGGTGAGCATCATTAAATTTAAAATTAGGAAAATGAAATTTAAATTTCACGTTATGAAATTATATTTTCAGATATACAAATTATAAATTAACAATAGTAAATTTATAAGAAAGGAAAATGCTATGCCAAACAGAATACTTCGTGTCCGGATTCCACAGAAGCCGGTCAGTTTGCTTGATCTGGCCGAAAGGATTTACCAGAAACATCTCGAGGATAAGGAACAGTCGCCTTTAAAGATGCTGCAATCGAACTCATGGGAAAACAACGGAGCCAAAGTTGCCGACTGTCTTGCCCATCATCGGAAAGCGGAAGAATTACGGCTTGAAATGGAGAAGGAATATGGCGAACGGAATCTGCTGCTAAAGGATGTTATAAAAACGGTAAAAGCAAGCCGGGATATGTTAAAGGGTATTTATCACGATATTCCCAAACAGTTGGGCGAATGGGGATTTGAGGTTGACGACACGCCCCGTAAACCAAAGAAAAAAGAATAATATTTGTTATTCCCAAAATACGGAAGGGATGTAATCCGAATAGTGTTTAATCCTAACAAATATTTTCTAAATTACGGTTCCTGAAAATTCCGTTGCCATTAACTATAATATTTGTATTTTTGCCTTTCCATAACAATAAAAAAGCGGTTTTTTAGTTTCTTTCATCATAGCATAATACTTTTAAATGAATCTGTTTCAATTCATCAACAGCAAAATCTTTCTGAAGAATTTTCTTATTTCTGTAGGGATTACCCTTTTGCTGATCTTGATCCTTTCCATATCATCAAGGTATTATACACATCATGGTGAGGAATTTACCGTTCCCGATTATATTGGGAAATTGGTTACTGACCTGCCGCGCATATCCGACGAGGGTAACATGAAAAATAAAATCGTAGATTCTATTTACGATCCTACCCGCGAAGCAGGAACTATCATTAATCAGGATCCGTTGCCGGGCTCCAAGGTAAAACGCGACCGCATCATTTATCTTACCGTCATTGCCAAAGTACCCGAACAGGTTAAAATGCCCGATCTTATTGATCTGTCGCTCCGGCAGGCTACCGCGATGCTTCAATCCTACGGACTACAAGCCGGTAAATTAACATTCAGTCCCGATATAGCCAAAAATGCTGTCCTGAAGCAACTATTCCAGGGAGCTTCTATAAAACCAGGGACTATTATCCACAAAGGCTCCCGTATTGATCTGGTCTTAGGCTCCGGCTCCGCCGATGGGCAAATTCAGGTACCTTTCCTTATCGGGAAAAAACAAAGCGAGGCATTACGGATACTTGCCGGGCTACACTTAGCTATTGGAACCGAAACCTTTGATGGCAGTAAGGACACCATCCACTCAAGAATATATAAACAGGAGCCCAATTATCTGATCAACTCGTTTCTGAATCCGGGCGAAAAAGTAAACGTGTGGTACCGCTCCGATAAGACGTTTGATTTTGATCAATACATTAAAGATTTTAAAATAGATACGTTAACCGATAACGAGAATTAATGAAGAGATACATTTTAACAGGGATATTATTTTTAATGATCAGTCTTGCCGGCTTTTCGCAGGAAGCGCTTACCGGCTTGCAAACCAATCCGGTTATAAAAAATTATCTGAAAAGCGCTTACGTTACAAAAACCAAGGCAAAAGCGGTAATTCTTCCCTTAGCCCTTCCTTTTTTTGATGATTTTTCCTATGCCGGACCTTATCCTTCATCTGAAAAATGGATTGATCGTTATGCCTTTGTCAACACCGACTTTGCTCTTTTTCCCCCAAGCGTTGGTGTGGCTACCCTTGATGCGCTTAACGAAAATGGTGAAATTTATCCCAGCGCCTCCATCTACCCTTTTCCTGCCGATTCTCTTACTTCGCAGCCCATACGCCTCGATTCCATATTCAGTCCCGTACCCAAAGCACTCTCGAAAAGCGATTCCGTTTACCTGAGTTTCTTTTATCAACCCCAGGGCAGAGGCAATGCTCCTGAAACGGACGATATTCTTACACTTGAATTTCGTGTACCTAACCAGGTGGATTCCATCATTACCACCACCGATACCACTGTCGTTCCTCGATGGAACCGTATCTGGTCGTCCGAAGGCATGTCTATTGACAGTTTTAAAACCCTCTATCATTCCTATTTTCATCTCGTGATGATACCTGTTACCGATTCCATTTATTTTGATAAAAATTTCCAGTTTCGTTTTATAAACTATGCCAGCATCTCCAGTTCTACCATCCCCGGATGGCAAAGCAATGCCGATAACTGGAATATTGATTATGTGTATCTGAACCAGGGGCGCTCGTTTGCCGACACCGTTTTTAAAGATGTAACATTTGTAGAACGCGCCCCTTCCATGCTTAGGCATTACGAAAGTATGCCCATGTTTCAATACCGTTTTAATTATGTAAACGAAATGGGAGATACGATCGGTATGTATATAAGCAACCTCGACAGTACGGCTTACAACGCCGGCTACCGTTACGAAATATCCTATACCGACGGCGGAGCACTGATACACACTTACGATGGTGGCGATTCCAAGATTGACCCTTTTTCCAAGAGCGGTTATGTTCAACAGCCCTCCTTTGCCAGGCCTCCGGTCAACTTTTTATATCTACCCACCTCGGCAGATAGTATTGAATATACCGTTAAACATATTCTTACCAACGACACCCGGCTTTTTCATCCCGAAAACGATACGGTTACCTTTATTCAGAAATTTAGTAATTATTATGCTTACGATGATGGCACTCCCGAAGCCGGTTACGGATTGACCCCTGCCGGTGCCCAGTTAGCTTACCGTTTTACCTTAGACAAGCCAGCCACCCTTATTGCCGTGGAAATATTTTTTAATGCTCAACTAACCAACGCAAATCAAATTCCGTTTTACCTTACCGTATGGAATGACGAGCAGAATCATCCCGGAAAAATTCTGTACCAAAGCGTCCGGCTGACGCCAACGGAAAAAAATTATTTTGTTACCTATTCCATCAACGACAGCATCCTTGGTTTGAGCGAAAAAAACAAAACATTTTATGTTGGCATCGTTCAAACCACCGACGAAAATCTGAATATCGGTTACGACCGCTATAACAATGCACGCCAGAATACCCTATACAATACCGACGGACAATGGTATGGGAGCATTTATGAAGGGGCATTGATGATACGACCCGTCCTGAGCAAGGACTATAATGCTCCCGTAAAATCGGAAAAGTCCCTTACGGTAGAAGTATCACCCAACCCCGTCAGCAACGGAAATGTTACTTTTAAGCTGCCCGATGGATTGAACGACCCGGCTACCTACAGCCTTTACCGTTTAAGTATTTATAATGTCTACGGAGAAAGGGTATATAATGGCATTTACAACCCGGCACTGAATACCCGTTTTTTAACCAAGGGAATGTATTTATTCCGTATCGAAAACACTCAAAACCATGCTTCGTTCAGCGGGAAATTAGTCGTAGCCGAATAATCCATGAATGAAGATGAACTGTTGACTGCCGGCAACGAACTTACCGACGAAAGCGGCGACCTTTACGAGCATTATCATTTTACCGTTGATAAAGGGCAAGCCTTGCTGCGAATAGATAAGTTTTTAACCGCACACATCCAGAATATTTCGCGTAATAAATTGCAGTTAGCCGCCAAAGCCGACTGTATTCTGGTGAACGATAAACCGGTAAAATCCAATTACCGTGTAAAACCACTCGATGTTATATCCATCGTTTTAACTTTCCCGCCCCGTGAGACGGAAATTTTCCCAGAAGATATTCCTCTTACCATTGTTTATGAAGACGACGACCTGGTAGTCGTAAACAAAGCTCCGGGTATGGTAGTCCATCCGGCATATGCCAATTTTACCGGTACTTTAGTCAATGCGCTGTTATATCATTTTCAACATTCCGGACTTCCATATAATGAAGAAATCAAGCCTTACCTTGCTCACCGTATTGATAAAGATACTTCGGGACTTTTACTGATAGCTAAACATGAGCTGGCTCAAAGCCGGCTTGCTAAACAATTTTTCAATCATACGGTAGAACGTCGCTATAATGCCTTAGTTTGGGGAAACTTCGACGACGACGAGGGAACCATTACCGGTAATCTGGGTCGCAGCCCAAAGGACCGTCGCGTGATGACCGTTTTTCCTCAAGGCGATTATGGCAAACATGCCGTTACCCATTACAAAGTGCTCGAACGTTTTGGCTATGTTACCCTCATCGAATGCCGGTTAGAAACCGGACGGACTCATCAGATCCGCGCTCACATGCGTTACATCGGTCATCCACTTTTCAACGATGAGACCTATGGCGGAAACGAAATACTTAAAGGCACTACCTTTAGCAAATACAAACAGTTTGTCAATAATTGCTTTAAGCTACTTCCCCGTCAGGCATTACACGCCCGTTCGCTCGGATTCATTCATCCTACCACTGGGAAACGTCTTTATTTCGAATCGGAGCTACCTGATGATATGCGGGCTGTGATTGAAAAATGGCGGAATTATTCTCAAAACAAGCTGACTTTAGAGCAATAGCCTTTTCAATATCAATATTCCTTTATCACCCAATAAACCGAATCCCTTTCTACTGGTATACGGACAGTATGTCCGACCTATGGCTTTTTCCAGTATTAATTCAAAACGTAATAATTTTCGTTTTGAATCGAGAATTATTATAATAATTTTCGTTTTGAATCGAGAATTATTATACTTTTGTACAAATAACAAAAATACAGATGATCTCAAGGACGTTAGAAAAATTGATTCATGATGACTTTTTCAAAAAAAAAGCCATTATCATTTACGGACCCCGTCAATCGGGGAAAACGACTTTAGTTAAGGCGTTGGCAGATAAAGTTGGAATTCCATACTTATATCTCGTTGGCGACGATATGGATGTTAGAGAACATTTGCAAGATTCTACATCAGCTATGCTGAAGAAATTAATCGGTAATAACAAATTAGTGATCATTGACGAGGCTCAGCGGATAAAAAATATTGGGATTTCTCTAAAAATTATTGTTGACCAGCTTCCCGATGTACAAGTTATTGCTACCGGTTCGTCTGCATTTGAACTTGCAGATATCATAACTGAACCCTTAACCGGACGAAAGTTTGAACATCTGTTATTCCCATTATCATTCCATGAAATGGTTAATCATCATGGATTACTGGAGGAACAGCGTTTACTTGAATACCGGATGATCTATGGTTATTATCCGGAGATCGTTACGGATTACGGAAATGAAAAACGTTTATTGCAATTATTAAGCGACAGCTATTTATATAAAGACCTTTTAGCTTATGAAGGTCTTAAAAAACCTATGCTTTTGCAAAAATTGCTTCGTGCCTTGGCTCTGCAATTAGGTTCTGAAGTGTCGTATAATGAGCTGTCAATGACCGTTGGCGCCGATAAACAAACCATTGAGCGCTATATTGATTTACTGGAAAAGTCATTCATTGTATTTCGACTGAATGCCTTTAGCCGTAATATCCGAAACGAACTTAAAAAAAGCCGGAAAGTTTATTTTTATGATAATGGCATTCGCAATGCCATTGTTTCAAATTATTCATCGCTTGGATTACGAACAGATACCGGTGCTCTTTGGGAAAATTTTTTAGTTAGCGAACGTATGAAATATCTGCATTATAATTTCATTCATGGAAATTCTTATTTCTGGCGTACCACACAGCAGCAGGAGATAGATTATCTTGAAGATCGCGACGGGAAACTCTTTGCATTTGAGTTTAAATGGAACCCAAAAGCTAAAATAAAAATCCCCAAAACCTTTACCAATGCTTATCCTCAATGTGAGTTTCAACTTATCACTCGGGATAATTTTCAGCAGTTTCTTGGGGTGTAAACCGATATTAAATTGTCAATGCTCCTTTATCACCCGATAAACCGAATCCCTTTCTACTGGTGTGCGGTTTACCTGTTTGATTAGTTTAATAATTTCTTCGGTGTTCATGTCGGGATGTTTATCCTCGGCGCCGGCAAGGGAATAGATTTTGGTAGAATCGTTGATGGTTCCGTCCAGATCGTCCACACCAAAGCTCAGCGCCAGTTGTGCCATTTGTTTGCCGATGGCAGGCCAGTAAGCCTTGATATGAGGAATATTATCGAGAAAAATCCTCGACATGGCATAGTTTTTCATATCATCAATTGCAGTTACCTCTCCTATCTCCGACATTTCGTTGTTTTGTTTCCGGTATTTCAGCGGGATAAAAGCATTGAATCCGCCGGTTTTATCCTGAAGCTTTCGCAAACGGTCGAGATGATCGATGCGGTGAGCATAGTTTTCGATATGGCCGTAAAGCATGGTGGCATTGGACGGAATGCCCAGCCGGTGAGCCGTTTCATGGATGGCAAGCCATTGTTCCGAAGTGTTTTTCCTGCTGCAAATCCGTTTCCGTATTTCTTCATCAAAGATTTCGGCTCCGCCGCCGGGAATAGAATCCAGTCCATATTCTTTCAGTTTTTTCAAGCCTTCTTCCGTGGAATAGCCGGCTTTTTTAATCATAAAGTCAAGCTCAACGGCGGTAAAAGCTTTTATATGCACATCGGGGCGTATTTTTTTAATTTCGCTTATCAGGTGTCCATAAAAATGCAAATCCCTGTCGGGATGAACACCACCTACAATGTGGACTTCAGTGATAAACAAACCGGCATTTCTAACCCTGTCGAGCATTTGCTCTTCGCTGTATTCCCAGCCATCCCCACCAGGCTTTCTGGAAAATGAGCAGAAGCGACAGTTGTTTACACAGATATTTGTGGGCTCGATATGGATATTACGGTTGAAAAAAGTCCGGTTGTCATTTTTGTTTTCTCTGACATGGTTAGCCAGCATGCCAAGTAATCCGGGTTCGGCTTGCTGCCAGAGCAATAGTCCTTCTTCGGGAGTGATGCGCTGAAGATTGAGAATTTTATCGGCAATGGGTTTGATATCGTCGGTAAGGATAAGGTTTTGAGTATTCAAATTAATCATAGAAATTTTAATAATTGATTGAAACATTCCATTCCGAGTGCTCAGGATGGAATGTTTATTTAGAAAAACGGAATGTCTGTTTCCTCGGATTTATTTTATCCGGAGTATTTTGTGATAACTTATATTGTTTCGGAAATTGATTTTCAGGATGTATAATCCGTTACGGTTATTGGTCAAAAAGATTTGCTTCCCGTAGGTTATGTCGGCATAGCGAAAAGGAACCGGCTGTCCGAGGATATTATAAACCCGAAATTCCGGTTCGGCGGTTCCGGCGGGGAACTGGCCAAGGATAATGTTAAATTGTTCGGTGGAAGGATTGGGATAGATCACCGGACTAACCCAAACGGAATCCATTTTGGTACTCGTATCGGAATCGTTCATTACGCTAAGCATTATTTTATGGTATCCAAAAGTTTGAAACTGGATATCACCCGGAACACTATCGGTAGAAGAAGCCGGTTGCCCGTCGCTGAATGTCCAGAAGTAGCTTTTTATTATGCCGGTGGACTTATTGGTCAACGAAATCTTACCGTTAACGGGAATGGTATCGGGAGCAAACGAAAAGTCGGCAACGACTAAGTTGGGATCGCCCAAGCCATTCAGGCTGGTAATTCCGGTATTGCCGGGATCGAGCCAGGGCTTGAGTTGCGAGCCGGCATCGTTTCCGTTTTTATCCCAATGATAGTAAAATTTTCCAAAATAATCGGAAGCCGTCAGGTGGTCGCAATCGGAATCACCGCCGGTAAGCGTTCCTACAATCTGTCCATTGGAATTATAGAGCGGCGAGCCTGACGAACCGCCTTCGGTAACGCCATGCCCATTGGCAGTAGCCGCCCACGAGACTTCCCAGTGCGAATCCTTACCATTATTATTCCAATCAGATGATACGGCGGGCGAGGTGTAAGTGGATATTTTTTTAATGTCTCCTGCCGGATGATGAATGCACACCCCTCGCGAGCTTGCACTATTTCTTGTATCCCATCCGTTAAAAAAAGGATGATAGCTGCCGGGTACGTTTTGGTTGAGTAGCACTAAGTAAAAGTCTGAACCGGTTTCACCACCACCGCCCCCTTCGGCTTTTTTTACGGCTCCGGTCATGCTGGTATAATGTGTGGCTACATTGCTGCTGCAACTGTCGCCTTCCAAATTAAAATAAAAAATCCAACGGCTAACATCGTCAGGGGTGGCTTCCATGCCGCAATGATCGGCCGTAAGCAGAAAGGGTGCGGCATCGAGAAGGGTGTTGTTAAGCAACGAACCGGTACACCAATAAGATGCTCCGTTCTTTTTTATCAATATCCTGACCACGCCATGTTTTTGGTTTTGCCAGTTTTTACCTTCGATGCAATTAATATTCACTTCGCAGGTCCCGGCATAGCTGACATTTTGTTTAGTGAATATTGAGCTTACTCCGCGATAAGCATAGGCTATTTCCGAAAGGTGAAAATCAGGCAATGGATTGGTTTCTTCCGGTTCATCATATTCCATGATGAGGCTTTCACCGGCGATGAGTTCGATGGCAAAATTTCCGTCAGCGGGATTGTTTGCGCTGGTAAAAGCACCTTTAACCTGGGTATGCGATGGGTCGAAGAGAAATAGTTTACCACCTTCGGGCAACCAAAAACGGTCGAAATAAAGGGTTAAGGCTTTAGCATCCCTGACCAAAAGTTCAAGCTGCCATATTCTTCCACCATCGGGAAGTTTCTGCCAGGTACCGGAATTTTGAATACCGTAATCGGTGGGCAAATTAATGGCAAAACGGTAGGGCATACCGTTTTTGTCAGCCGTTTCGTCTTCTGCATAAGCGCTCTTTAAATCGGGTGCCGAAATTTCCCTCGAATCAAAATTCCTGGATAACTTATAGCCGAAACTTAACGGTATTCCTCCGCTGTTTATCTGTGCCCGGGCGGTTCCCATTATTCCGGACATGATAAAAATGAAGACGATGCAAGTAGCGAATCGTACGATATGTTCCCTCAAACAGGGATGACCTTCGGCTTTTTTACTAACGAAATAATTCATGCGATGAGGTGTTCTTTATTTTACAAAAATAAGAAAATAGATATAGCTAAGATTTTTTTTGCATCAGGTAAATTTCAAATGGCTAAAGTTGTACTTTTGAACCTTCAACTAAAATGGTTATTTTTAGCAATACTAACCGATAACCGGTAAAAATATTTTTTAAAAAACTTATTATAAACCTAAAGAAAAGTTAACAATGACAGAAAATCTCAGAAAAACGATACGTGATTCCAAGGCTACCCGCTGGACAGCTTTATTGATTGTATCTTTTACCATGTTTGCCGGTTATTATTTAGCCGATGTAATGGCCCCGCTCAAGGGGTTGCTCGAAAATCAACTCCATTGGAACAGTACCGAATATGGATTTTTTACCAGTGCTTACGGCTGGTTTAACGTATTTCTTTTCTTCCTGATCATCGGCGGAATTATCCTCGATAAGATGGGTGTGCGGTTTACAGGGATTTTGTCCGCTATTATTATGGTAGTAGGTGCAGCAATTAAATACTGGGCTGTTTCGACCCATTCGCTGGACGGGACTATAATTCTGGGCTGGAAAGGTCAGGTGATGGCCGCCGCTTTTGGATATGCCATTTTTGGTGTAGGTGTAGAAGTTGCGGGGATCACGGTATCGAAAATCATTGTTAAATGGTTCAAGGGACATGAGCTGGCGCTGGCCATGGGTTTGCAACTTGCCATCGCAAGGTTAGGGACGGCTTTAGCTATTTCCACTTCATTGCCTGTAGCTTTGCGCTTTGGCAGCGTATCGGTACCCGTGCTTTTCTGTTTAATCATGCTTTGTATCGGGCTCATCGCTTTCTTTATCTATACCTTTATGGATAAAAAATTAGATGCTTCCGAAAAAATTGCACATGAAGGAATGGAACCTGAGGAAGAATTCCATCTGAGAGACGTACTAAGTATTGTCAAAAACAGGGGCTGGTGGTATATTGCCATTCTTTGTGTACTGTTTTATTCGGCAGTTTTCCCCTTCCTGAAATATGCCACCGATCTTATGGTAAATAAATTCGGCGTGGACGAATATTGGGCAGGTGTTATCCCGGGGCTTTTACCCTTTGGAACCATACTTCTGACCCCTTTGTTTGGAAGCATCTACGACCGCAAAGGCAAAGGCGCTACCATCATGATCATTGGAGCTGTTCTTATCATTCTTGTACATGCCCTGTTCGCCATCCCTATTTTCAACAGCTATATTTTTGCTATTTTCTTAGTCATCGTGCTGGGTATTGGTTTTTCGTTGGTTCCGTCAGCCATGTGGCCTTCGGTTCCTAAAATTATTCCCGAGCGTCAGTTAGGAACAGCATATTCTCTTATTTTCTGGGTTCAAAACTGGGGATTGATGGGCGTACCTGCTTTGATCGGCTGGGTATTGGATAAATATTGCGTTACCGGCAGCACGATACAAAACGGACAAACAGTAACCACCTACAACTATACCCTGCCGATGATCATCTTTATGATGTTCGGCGTTATTGCTCTTATATTCGGTTTTCTACTTAAACATGAAGATAAACGCAAAGGATACGGACTGGAATTACCCAATAAAAAAGATTAATAAAAGTTACAGGTTATTTTTCCTGTTAAGCCCTGCCTCGAATTCAAATTCGGGCAGGGCTTTTTTCTGTCAATTCCCGTAATTTTACGCCGGGAGCACCAGTCCTGTGGTTTGCGGCTTACTTTTTTCGCCAGGGAACGACTTCAATCGGTTTGCGGCTTACTTTTTTCGCCAGGGAACGACTTCAATCGGTTTGCGGCTTACTTTTTTCGCCAGGGAACGACTTCAATCGGTTTGCGGGGCACTTTTTTCGCCAGGGAACGACTTCAAACGGTTTGCGGCGTACTTTTTTTGCCAGGGAACGACTTCAAACGGTTTGCGGAGAGTTTTTCGCGCCAGAAGTACGACATTCTATTTAATAGAGAAACTCCATGGTCCTCTGTGAATCCTCTGTGGTTCTCCGTGTAATTTAACATTTTATTTCACAGAGTTACACGGAGGACACACAGAGTTGCACAGAGAAGGGCTCAACCATTGATTCGGATGATTAATTAACCCCAAAAGAGGTTCTCATGACCACATTAATTTTAATGGAATGTTATTAAAGAATAGAATAAAAAGATATAAACAGTAAACTCCGTGATCCTCTGTGAATCCTCCGTGGTTCTCCGTGTAATTAAACATTTTATTTCACAGAGTTACACAGAGGGCACACAGAGTTGCACAGAGAAGTCCTCAACTATTGATTTGGATGATTAATTAACCCCAAAAAGAGGTTCTCATGACCACATTAATTTTAATGGAATGTTATTAAAGAATAGAATAAAAAGATATAAGTATTGAACTCTGTGGTCCTCTGTGAATCCTCTGTGGTTCTCCGTGTAATCTAACATTTTATTTCACAGAGTTACACAGAGAAAACACAGAGTTGCACAGAGAAGGTCTCAACTATTGATTCGGATGATTAATTAACCCCAAAAGAGGTTCTCATGGCCACATTAATTTTAATGGAATGTTATTAAAGAATAGAATAAAAAGACATAAACAGTAAACTCCGTGGTCCTCTGTGAATCCTCTGTGGTTCTCCGTGTAATCTAACATTTTATTTCACAGAGTTACACGGAGGACGCACAGAGTTGCACAGAGAAGGTTTCAACCATTGATTCGTATGATTAATTTAACCCCAAAAGAGGTTCTCATGACCACATTAATTTTAATGGAATATTATTAAAGAATAGAATAAAAAGATATAAGTATTGAACTCTGTGGTCCTCTGTGAATCCTCCGTGGTTCTCCGTGTAATTAAACATTTTATTTCACAGAGTTACACGGAGGACACACAGAGTTGCACAGAGAAGGCCTCAACTATTGATTCGGATGATTAATTAACCCCAAAAGAGGTTCTCATGACCACATTAATTTTAATGGAATGTTATTAAAGAATAGAATAAAAAGATATAAACAGTAAACTCTGTGGTCCTCTGTGAATCCTCTGTGGTTCTCCGTGTAATCTAACATTTTATTTCACAGAGTTACACGGAGAACGCACAGAGTTGCACAGAGAAGGGCTCAACCATTGATTCCCATTTCAAATTAAATTATCGCCTTAGGGGATAATTTATCGCAAAAAGAGAGTCCAGGCCTATTTGTTTATAATAAACTTAGCGCTACCGGCATAACGCACTCCTCCCCTTGCATCCCGTACCGACACCCGGCACACATACATGCCTCCATAAAGTCCGCTAAGGCTGATCGTAGTTCGGTTGCTGTTGCACACCGATTTTGTTATCAGGGCTCTTCCCGGAAGATCATAAATAATGACCTCAATAGAAAGATTGCTGAACGCTTCGGGCAAAACCACCGTAACGTATTCGCTGGCAGGATTTGGAAATAGTTTTAGTTCCTCAGAAGGAAGCAATGTTTTATCGTCCACACCCATAGGCGGAGGAAGAATACCTTTGTAATAGGCTAATCCGCCCGAATAATTACCGGCTATCAGGTCGGGATAGCCATCACTATTCAGGTCGTATACAGCCACTCCCGTGCGCCAACCTTCCGTAATATCTGCTATACGCGTTTCGGCAAGGTTAAAGGTGTCGGTAAGATGCCCTTCGATGGTATTGTAATAAAAGATATCCCCGAATTCGGAACCGGTAAACAGCTTAAGTTTGCCGTCCTTACCCTTAAAAAAACAAGGAGTACTGTAACCATACCACGATTGCATGGTATCGGTTACCCTGACGTTACCCAGGCGATTAGTAATGAGCGTAAACACCGGATTGGTCTTTGTGCCGGTATTTTTATAAAAATTCAGATAGCCATCTCTTTTGCCGGTAATCAGATCGGGAAGCGAATCGCCATCGATATCGAAAAGCTGTGGAGTACAGAACTCACCGGCATTGATGTTCTGATAAGCAGTCTGCCGCAGATGATATTCGGGCAGACTGTTCTTAGTGGCAGTATTTTCAAAATACAGCAAATGACCATCCGCATTACCCACCAGCATATCGGCATCGCCATCGCCGTCCAGATCGGCAAAAGCAGGATAAGCTCCCACGATCTTCAGTCCCGAAAGATTGGCAAAATCGTTGGTAATCCATGTAAATTCCGGCGAAGCAGGTGTACCTGTATTTTTATATAGCGCTATCTGAGAACGATAGCGGGTATGTAATGAGCCCTGAGATATCCATGACGTATCGAGAACGCCATAATTGCCGATAAACAAATCGGGAAGTCCGTCGCCATCGTAATCGAACAGGACGGGATAAGCCCCAGCTCCCACATCAATCATATCCTTTTGTAAAAAGTCGGGGGACTGAAATTCAAAGACCGGGGAAGTATTGCTACCGGTATTTTTATAAAGCCAAACGCTGTGGAGGTTTTCGGCATTGGTAAGCGTAGGATCGAAAGGCGACACAAGCAAATCCTTCACCCCATCGTTATCAATATCTACGTAATCGGCTGCGGGAAAGGAGCACAGGTTAACTTTTACGGTATTGGAAGGGAAAGCCGTATCCTGGCTTATCATCCGGGCCGAATCCCTTGTGCCTCCGTTGTAAAGCATCATTAAACCGTTATAGCCAACATCCCCCACCAATAAATCGCTCACCGAATCGCCGTTGGCGTCGAGGGCAAGCAGGGTGGAACCGGTATGCCGCGGCGATTCCTGCAATTGAGCATCCGTCCAGTTATCCTTCGAACAGGTATACGGACATGAATCGTTAAGCATAAGTTGATTGGATACCGGACTTTCCTTAAAATGCCCCCAGCACATCTCATTAAGCCGGAAAGATAGGCTATCGGCATTGCCATATTTTTCCATCGAAAGGTTTTTGTGATATTGCACATAGGTTCCCAGGCTAAAAAACGTCAGAATATCGAGATCACCATCGCCGTCAACATCGGCTATCGCCGGATAATCGGCAAGAGAGACGTATAAATTGACATACCCATTGTATTGATAGGAAGTAAGAAGCGGTGTAACCAATTTAAATTTCAGCACGCTGTCCGAAACGTTGCGGTACACTTTGATGCCACCGGTGGTATAGGTAAAAATGTCTTCCTTTCCGTCGCCGTCGTAATCGAGTAGGCGTATCCATTGGTTAATAACGGGAAAAGCCTTTGAGTAGGCAGGTGCGTACTCATAATCTGTAGTATTGGGTGTACCATGGTTAATAAAAGTCAGTATGCGGTTGCCATTACGGTCGAATACCAATAGATCCTTGATGCCATCGAGATTTAAATCAATCTGGGAAAACTGGCATGAATTCATCCCTCCGGCCCAGGCGAAAGGCAAAATGACATCATTGCTGTCGTTTACCGGAATCGACAAATCTTTTTTAAAACCAAAATCATGAAAATTCTGGGGCCAAAGAAAGATAGGCGTACAAAACAAATACGCTGTAATCAAAAAGGTTATAAAATATTTTCTGACGTATCCCATAGGGGAACAAAGGTAATGAAACCCCCATTAGGACAAGACAAAAATGCAAATTTTAAAAACTTTAGACGACAGATTGTTAAATTTCAAGGAATATTCTATATTTGCAGGCTCAAAAAAAATATTGAATTCTAATATAAAATAGTAATAGTATGCAAAGTAAAGGTGCAATTAAAACGCTTGCAATAGCGTTTGCTCTCGTTTGTGTTTTTCAGCTTTCGTTCTCCCTCGTTACCCGACTGGTAGAAAGGAATGCGAAAAAGTTCGCACTTAACGATCAAACGAAAAATGCAGCAAAAAAATTAGCCAATGGGGATGCCTCAAAAGAAATTTATCTGCTCGATTCCATTTCCAAATCAAGGGAACAGTATTTTTATGATTCTGTTTCGAACAAGGTAGTTTACAACTTGCTGATTAGGAAGTATACCTACAAGGAATGCAAGGAACGAGAGATCAATCTCGGACTTGACCTTAAGGGCGGTATGAACGTAACGATGGAAGTATCGGTACCCGATATCGTGAAGGCATTATCCAACAAGAGTACCAACCCGCTCTTTTTAAAGGCATTTAATCTGGCCGCAGAACGTGAAAAAACCAGTCAGAAGGATTTTGTTACCCTTTTCGGAGAAGCTTTTCAGGAACTTGACCCCAATGCAAAGTTAGCGGCAATATTCAGTACGGTGGAACTCAAGGACAGAGTTAATTATAATTCCACCAATGCCGAAGTGCTGAAAGTGATACGTACCGAAACCAATGGAGCCATTGACCGCACCTTTAATATTTTACGTACCCGTATCGACCGTTTCGGGGTTACGCAGCCTAATATTCAGAAATTATCAACAGCAGGCAGAATTTTAGTTGAACTGCCGGGTATCAAGGAACCGGAACGCGTCCGCAAACTTCTTCAGGGAACGGCACAGCTCGAATTTTGGGAAACCTACCAGTTTACCAATTTAGCTTCTTTCTTTACCGATGCTAACAAACGTCTGCAAAATCTGGGAACAGCCAACCTTACCGATAGCCTGAAACAGAAATCCGACTCTATCGCTTCTGCCGACACGACGGTAAAAGCAGTAGTTAAAGCTACTCCTGATAAAAAACAGACATCTGCCAAACAGAAAAAGGGAAACGTTGCCAAGAAGGACTCGACCAAAACAAAATCAGACCTTCTGTCAAAAATTGATTCATCCAAAGGTGGAAAGGACTCGTTAGGAAAAGGTAAGGGCAAATCGTTTGAAAAGTATGCCAAGGAAAATCCTTTGTTTGCCTATTTACGTCCAGCCTTCATCCAGAATCAAAAAGGACAGTTCTACCCCGCTGAAGGTTCAACCGTTGGTTATGCCTCTATAAAAGATACCGCTACGGTTAACCTCCTGCTGAAACGAGTAAAAGGCATTTTTCCCCGTGATTTAAAATTAGCCTGGGCCGTAAAACCCGAAGCCGAACAACCTGATATTTTACAACTGTATGCTCTTAAGGTTACTTCCCGCGATGGTTCAGCTCCATTAGGTGGTGATGTTATTGTAGATGCCCGTCAGGATTACGACCAGAACGGCAAGATCGAAATTTCGATGAACATGAACTCCGAAGGCGCCCGCATCTGGAAACGTCTTACCGGAGAAAATGTAGGAAAGCAAATTGCTATTGCACTCGACGGATATGTATATTCGGCTCCCCGGGTAAACGATGAAATTCCTAACGGACGTTCATCCATCAGCGGTAATTTTTCCATTGATGAAGCAAAAGACCTTGCAAACATATTGAAAGCCGGTAAACTTCCTGCTCCTGCCCGTATCGTTGAAGAAAACGTAGTCGGCCCATCCTTAGGTAAAGAAGCCATTAATGCCGGTATGTATTCTTTTATATTTGCCTTTATCGGTGTACTGCTTTACATGTCGCTCTATTATAACGGAGCCGGTCACGTAGCCGACATCGCTTTGTTTACCAACGTATTTTTCCTGTTTGGTGTTTTAGCTTCCTTAGGCGCTGTATTAACACTCCCTGGTATTGCCGGTATCGTACTTACCCTCGCTATGGCGGTGGACTCCAACGTAATTATCTACGAGCGTATGCGTGAAGAAATACGAGCGGGCAAGGGAGCACGCTTAGCCGTAAAAGATGGATTCCATCACGCTTACTCCGCCATCATCGACGGACACGTTACCACCATCCTTACAGGTATTGTATTATACATCTTCGGTTCAGGTACCGTTCAGGGATTTGCTACAACCTTAATCATCGGTTTACTGCTTTCATTGTTTACTTCTATTTTCGTTGCCCGTTTGGTGTTTGAATGGATGCTCGACCGCAATATAGAAATTACCGTTGGAAACAAATATACGCTTAACGCTTTCACCAAAACGCATATTCCTTTCATCGAAATCCGTAAGATCATGTATGTCGCTTCCGGAATTTTGATTGGCATAGGTATAATTTCACTATTCGTCAGAGGACTAAGTTATGGCATCGATTTCACCGGAGGAAGAACTTATATCGTTCGTTTCGATGAAACTGTCAATACCGAAGACCTCCGGGTTTCATTAGCTAAACAATACGATGGTGAAGCTCCCGAAGTAAAAACCTTCGGAGCAAGCAACCAGGTAAAAATCACAACCAAATACCTTATCAAAGATAACAACTTAGCAACAGATTCCATCGTTGAACATAAACTATATGCAGGCGTCCAACAGTTCTTTAAAACTCCTATTGATTACAAAACATTTTCATCTCACGGAGTAGATGAGCATAAAGTAATTGGAAAACTGCAATCCCAGAAAGTAGGACCTACCATCGCCAAGGATTTGGTGTATGCCGCTTTCATGGCTGTATTTTTCGCCCTCATCATTATCTTTATTTACATCGCTATCCGTTTCAAAAACTGGCAATACGGTTTGGGAGGAGTCGTTTCTCTGGCTCACGACACCATGGTTATCATCACCATGTTTACCCTCTTCCATGGGCTATTACCCTTTAACATGGAAGTAGATCAGCAATTCATTGCAGCTTTGTTAACAATCATCGGTTATTCCATCATGGACTCTGTAATTATCTTCGACAGGATTCGTGAGTATACCCGGTTGTATCCTAAACGCGATCTGGCTTTCAACATTGATGCCGCTATCAACAGCACTTTGGGACGTACCATCAATACTTCGGGTATTACTTTAGTGGTTTTGATCATCATCTTTATTTTTGGTGGAGAAGTATTACGCGGATTCGTCTTTGCATTGTTAGTAGGAGTTGCTATCGGTACCTATTCATCGGTATTTAACGCAACGCCGGTAGCTTACGACGTTATCATGTGGAGAAAAAGAGTAAAAGAACGCAAGGCTTTGAAAAATAAAATCAAATAATCGCCATCTTTTGTAATCACATTTAAAGTCCCGTGTAACAGCGGGACTTTTTTTATTATTTTTGCTCAACGAAATTGTATATAAAATGGGAACCCCGGTTTTGTTGTTTTTGGACATCAGTTCTGGCGAGTTGTTGCTGATATTGATAGCCGTTTTCCTGGTTTTCGGTCCGTCGAAGCTGCCCGAAGTCGCCCGTAAACTCGGTAAACTGTATAACGAACTGAGAAAGACTTCCGAGAATCTTTCCCGGGAATTCAATCAAGAAACCGCTTCGCTGAAAGCCGAACTGGAAGATGCCCGTCAGACTATTGCAAAACAAACCGATGAAATAAAGGCGGAAATCGAGAAAACTAAAGATAAAATCAATGATGGAGTTAAAAATATAGACAATAATACCAAGCCAACCATTGATGACGTTTATAAAGAATCAGATAAAAGAACAAGCAAACAATAAATTATTTTATTTTTGCCCTAACAATAAATTGGATATATGAACTTCTGTAAAACCATTTGCCTGACCCTTCTCTTGGGAATCATCTTTTCGTTCAGCGGAATTGCTCAGAACCGTTTGACCCAGAATGCCGATGATGCTTTTAAAAACCAACGTTACACCGTAGCCATCACCAAATATAAAAAGGCGTATTCCCGGGTTAAGAAAAACAAAGCCGAAAAAAACCGTATCTGGTTTCAGATAGCCGAATGCTACCGCCTGACCAACGATGTGAAAAAAGCAGAAGCAGCCTACCGCCGGTTGGTTAAACTGCATTACGAAGAACAAAAACCTCAGGTTTTGCTCTATTATGCCGATGCCATGAAAACCAATGAAAAAACCGACGAGGCTTTGGCGGAATACCAGGCTTACAAGGAAAAAGTACCCGACGATCCCCGTGGGGAAAATGGTATTCGTTCCTGCAAACTGACCAAAGACTGGAAAGATAACCCTTCCAAATACGAAGTGGCAAACCAAAAGAAAATAAATTCGAAATACGATGATTTTTCGCCCTGTTTTTACGACCAAAACTTCAATTCCCTGATATTTACCTCTTCACGCGAAGGAGCCACCGGAAAAGAATCCGACGAATGGACTGGACAGAGCTTCAGCGACCTGTTTTATACCAAAAAGGACCGCAAAGAAGAATGGAGTACTCCGGTATTGCTCGATAACCAGGGAAATGTGAATACCGAAGGCAACGAAGGTCAGCCTTTTATGAACAGCAGATATTCCTCCCTGTATTTTACCCGTTGCGGTAACGATAAAAGCCGCAAATCGAACTGCCAGATATACGTTTCAAAACGTACCGGGCACACTTTTGGTAAGGCTGAGCTGGTCCCTATCGGAAAAGATACCGTATCTACCTTTGGGCATCCAACGTTGAGCAGCGACGAGCTGACCATTTATTTTGCTTCCGACAAAGCCGGTGGACTGGGCGGAAAAGATATCTGGATGGCAAAACGCGAAAAATCATCCGATCCCTTTGGACATCCGGTAAACCTCGGTCCCGAAATCAATACTCCGGGTGATGAAGTTTTCCCTTTCCTGCGTAATGATACCGTTTTATATTTTGCCTCCAACGGTTTACCCGGAATGGGAGGTCTCGACATTTTTAAGAGTACCAAAACAGATAATAAATGGGGCACTCCGGTTAACCTGAAATTTCCAATCAATTCAAGCACCGACGATTTCGGCATCGTGTTTAACCCCGAAGAAGAAAGTGGTTATTTTAGTTCCTGTCGTGCGGGCGGGCGTGGATTGTCCGATATATATGTCTTTATCGAACCCCCGATTATTTTTACCCTTGCGGGAACCGTAAAGGACGATCGCACCCTGCAGTTTTTACCCGGCACCTCGGTTAAAATTGTCGGTTCCAACGGATCATCTTTTGAAGTTAAAACCGATAACAAAGGAGCCTATAGCTTCACCAAAACGCAGATTAAACCGAACACCACCTACGAAATCACCCTCGCCAAACAAAATTATTTTACCGAAAAAGGCAAGGAAACTACCGTAGGCATCGAACATAGCCGCGATTTTGTTCATAATTTCATACTGAAACCTATTCCCGAAAAGGCCATTCCCCTTCCCGATATTTTGTACGATCTTAATAAATGGGATTTGAAACCTCAATACCAGGATTCCCTCCAGGGATTGATCAAAACGCTGGACGAAAACGAAACGCTGATCATCGAGCTGGCCTCACACACCGACAGCCGCAATACCTTTGAGTATAATGATATTCTTTCGCAGAAACGTGCCGAATCGGTCGTCAATTACCTCATCGAACGTGGCATTGATCCCGACCGCCTAAAAGCAAAGGGCTATGGCAAACGCGTTCCCCGTACGCTCGATAAAGAAATTGTAAAAGATGGTTTCAAATTCAAAGCAGGAACCGTTATCACCGATCAGTTTATCGAATCTCTTGGTTCTACACAGGAAAAAGAAGCCGCACATTCGCTCAACCGGCGAACAGAATTCCGCGTATTGAGCCGCGACTTTGTGCCTAAACCCCAAAATGCAACTATCGGTAAAGATAAAATTGACATCGCCATCAATCCCGAAGAAAACATCGTTAACTTTACCTTCGGCTCGGGACGTGCCATTGAGATTCCCTGCATCATCAATGGATTTAACCGTAAAATCAATTACGAAAAATCCGAAAAACTATTAAGCGTTTCGCTGGAGCAGGCATTAAAACTTTTGCAGGAATCAGCCATCAGCAAAACAGACTTTAATGGCGATCCCGAAAAAATATTAGCCAACGGAACCATAGCCGACAAGGCGGTATTCACCATCAAAGAGCTGCGTATCGGAAATAAAACCATCAACAATGTGGAAGCTACCGTTAACAGCAAGCTGAAAGTTCCGATGATTTTCGGTGATACGATACTTTCCCGTTTCGGTGGATTTACCGTTGACGAAAGCAAAAGACAATTGATTTTCACAAAATAATTCCACGTGTTCTTCATGTCCTGATTAATAATGTCAGGACATGAAGAACATTTTTTTTGGTTTAACCATGAACAACGATCTTAAATATAACCTCCGCGGTGTTTCGGCATCAAAAGAAGACGTGCATAATGCCATCAAAAACTTAGATAAAGGATTGTTTCCGCAGGCTTTCTGTAAAATAATTCCCGACATCCTGGGTGGTGATGCTGACTATTGCAATATTATGCACGCCGACGGAGCGGGAACCAAATCGTCCTTAGCCTATATTTACTGGAAGGAAACCGGCGATATATCGGTGTGGAAAGGCATTGCTCAGGATGCCATCGTGATGAATCTCGACGATCTGCTTTGCGTGGGGGCAACCGACAATATCCTTTTGTCATCGACCATAGGAAGGAACAAAAACCAGATCCCGGGTGAAGTGATTTCCGCCATCATCAACGGCACCGAGGAATTTCTGGAACAGATGCGTTCGCTGGGTGTCAATATTTATTCCACCGGTGGCGAAACCGCCGACGTAGGCGACCTGGTGCGTACCATCATCGTTGATTCCACCGTAACCTGCCGCATGAAGCGCTCGGAAGTGGTTACCAACCGTAATATTCAGGATGGCGATGTCATTGTGGGATTAGCCTCGTTTGGAAAGGCATCATACGAAACAGAATACAACGGTGGAATGGGTTCCAACGGATTGACTTCCGCACGCCACGATGTTTTCAGCAAAATATTTGCATCAAAATATCCCGAAAGTTTCGACAATGAAATTCCCCAGGATTTAATTTATACGGGCAGGCTCAGGCTTACCGATCCCACTGAAGTTCCCGGAATAGATGCCGGAAAATTAGTGCTCTCCCCTACCCGCACCTATGCTCCCGTCATTAAAAAAATATTACAAAACTATCGCCCACAAATCCATGGATTGATTCATTGTTCGGGCGGCGCACAAACCAAAGTGCTTAATTTTGTTGATCAACTGCATGTAATCAAAGATAACCTCTTTCCTGTTCCTCCCTTGTTCCGCATGATAAAGGAACAATCGGACACGGCATGGAAGGAAATGTATAAAGTATTTAATATGGGACATCGCATGGAACTCTACGTTCCTGAAGAAGTTGCCGGCGATCTGATACAGATTTCCGAAGAATTCGGCGTGGAAGCTCGTATGATTGGTCGTTGCGAAAAGGCAGATACCCGCTCGCTGACGATCAAATCGGAATATGGGGCGTTTACGTATTAGGTTTATAAGGTTTATAAAGTTCATAAAGTTTATAAGGCTGAGCGAAGTGAAGTCCCGAGCGAAGCGATTCGGGATTTATAAAGCTGAACGAAGTGAAGTCCCGAGCGAAGCGATTCGGGATTTATAAAGCTGAACGAAGTGAAGTCCCGAGCGAAGCGATTCGGGATTTATAAGGCTGAACGAAGTGAAGTCCCGAGCGAAGCGATTCGGGATTTATAAGGCTGAGCGAAGTGAAGTCCCGAGCGAAGCGATTCGGGATTTATAAGGCTGAACGAAGTGAAGTCCCGAGCGAAGCGATTCGGGATTTATAAGGCTGAACGAAGTGAAGTCCCGAG
>Ga0268360_1000312_pt1 | contig 93332 bp, 69 predicted proteins | sample BioMet11_FD_192465 | JGI IMG/M metagenome (GOLD analysis project Ga0268360, IMG submission 192465) | Sewage microbial communities from Oakland, California, United States - Biofuel 11 (Illumina Assembly) | ecosystem: Engineered > Wastewater > Sewage > Unclassified | place: USA: California... | reverse complement strand
ATTCAAGAATCTTAAAGCTATCCTTGGCCATGAAAAGACGAGAATGGTTTAAAGGATTATGGAATTCATCTAAACTTATGAATTGGCCTTTCTTTGTCCCTTCTTAATTCCTAATGGCGGATTTGGGATAATCAAATTGAACCGTGGTTAACGCACTGTTCGGATTAATAACTCCTCTTAATAAGGCACCAAATGAATTAATACCTATAGCGGAACTTGTAATAGCAATGGGTGCAGTAGGTAAAACATATTTAAGTTGAACGAACCCTAATACTCCACATCCCAAATAAATATTATTATCTTCATCTACTACTGGCCTGGTTAAATCTGAACCCCAAAAAACTTCCGATCTTAATCCACATGGTGTAAAATAGCCAATAATATTTATTTGCCCCTGTGGTGTTTCTATATAGGTAGTCAATTTATTAAAACTTGTCGTTAAATAAATTGTAAAATTTTTATAGCTTATTCCTATTGCCCTCCCTTCTGTAGGAATATTTTTTAATAAAAATGGTCCTGTTGGATCGGCAATATCCAATTCTATTAAACCTTGATCCCCTGCAGCTAGATATGCTTTATGGTTAAAAATATCTAAATCATATATTATTCCTGCTGGATCGTAAAATCCAACTTCATCAATTGAATGAATATTAGAAATATTAAGCACCCTAATACCGGCTTCTCCACATGCTAAATATGCATAATTACTATCCACTTTTATCCTATAAGGAGTACCGGTAACAGCAAAGGTATCAATTAAAACAGGCGATCCTGGAATGGTCAAATCATAAACCGATAATCCTTTTGAAGGTTGGGTTACGAATAATTTTCCATTAGCAATTATTATATCACTTATCGGCATCTTATACGTTGGTAAAGAATCATAAAGAATAGGAGAAGATGGGTTTGAAATATCTAAAATTTTAACGTTATTTTCTTGCGCAACATATACATAATCATTACATTCTGTTAGCGGCCCCATGTATGAATTATTTGACCAACTGCCAATTAATGATAATTCATTCGTGTCTTTTTTAAAAATTTTAATTCCTTGTGTTCCATCAGTAGTAATTATTTTATCATTGCCAACAAAAATATCCTGAGTTTCATGACTAAGCGTAATATGACTTTTTTGACTAAGGTTAGAATCAGTTAACACTCTAACACCAGCACGTTCACTTGCTGTAAAAATCAATCCGCTATTATATGAAACATCCATTTGTTGTCCTTCAAATGAATAGTATATAGGAGTTGAAGGTTGGGTTATGTCCCCGATTCCAATTTTTATTAAGCCAGTATATCTATTTGTAACCACTAAATTAGTGTCATATTGTTCTATTCTAAACGCATATTGATTGGGAAGCGGTATGGTTTGACTTATTACAGGTGCTTGAATATTAGAAATATCAACACATTGAATGCCATTTACGCCAAAAGTTACAAATGCTCTTGTTCCCTTAACTGCAACATCACCCATATCGTCAGTATAACTATGTGGTGAACCCAAATCAATATTACTTTGTCCAACTGGATTCACAGGATCCGAAATATCATAAATTGCCAAATTTGTATGAGTACCATCCCATGAGCTATACGTTATGTATACAACATAGGCATAAGCGCCTTTTACACACACACCGGTAACCTCCCCACCCATATCCCAATCAATTTTAACTGTAGGATTTTGAATATCGGAAATATCAATTATTTTAAATCGCCCCTGAAATAAATATTGGTAAGAACCTGGAGAGCCTCCATACCAACCATCGGATAAATAAACATAATTACCTTTTACTTCAAGATCATTGGCAGCATATGTTATAGGAACTCTACTAATTAATTGAGGATTAACAATATCAGATATATTATAAATTACAAGCCCATTATCTTGATTCGCAACATATAAATAATTCCCTTGCTTAGCAATTTTAAGCACTCTTGATGGAGTGCTGATACTAGATACCAAGTTCATATTAATTCCGTCATTAATAAGATAAATACGTATTCCTGCTCCAAAACCTGCAAATAAATATTGTCCATCACTATAAACGGCGAATGATGAGCCATAAGGCCACCTGTATTTTGCTTGCATATTTGAGTCCGGTATATATTCATTACTCGCAGAAAATTTTAACTTTTGATTCAAATCAAAAAGGCTATGTGGTTGATAAAGCAATGGACGATTGCCATGATTAATCTGGAGCGTTTGTTTGAAAGTTCCTCTCAAAAATAAAATGCCTATAAAAATAATCAAAATGAATAAAGAAATATTCTTTATTCTAATTTGTCTTTTTTGTTTTTTTGTTAAGTAATTAATGTTATTTAATAGAGAATTAAGTTTCCCTCTATTAAAATTGAGTAGTTTTTTTTTCATTCTTTATTCTCCTTATTTTTAGTTAATTATTGGTTGTTAGTTTAATCATCCGTAATCCGTAATTCACAATCCGTAATTCACAATCCGTAATTCGTAATTGATTACCCCACCTTCATCATCTTCCCCGCTTTCGTAGAATTGCCATACGTAAGCGTATGATAATACACGCCATTCTTTAAACCTCTGTCATCAAAAGGTATTTAGAATTCGCCTATAGAAAAATTCTTTATCAAACAATTCATTTACTTTATTATTTTTGTTTTTGAAATAGTTACAAAATTTCAACGATTATACAATTTGTCTCTGCATCAAATTACTATAGATTAGATCAAATTCTTGTAGCGGTAATAGTCCATACATTTGTTTGAAGTGTAAGAGTTTTATTATCCTGGCTTAATGTACCACTTCCTGAAATATCAACATTATAAGGGCCGCCATTATTTACTGTTTGCTTTGGGATAGTAAAACTATATCCGGTTACATTAGCAGATAAAGAATAAGCAGGAAAATTCAATTTTATCTGAGTGGTATTTAACTTTACTACGTTTAGATAGGCGGGGAAAAGCTGAGTGTATTCATATGTTCCGATGAATTTATCAACATCGCTTATAGCAGAAGATGAATTATCATCCTTCTTCTTGCAACCTCCAACAAGTATTAGAAACATTCCCATTATTACTAATGAGTAAATCCAAGATGTAGTTTTCTTTTTCATAATTTTCTATTTTAATGATGATACTCTTTAATTTGCTTTTATTTTATCAATTACACTTACGTTTTGTGGATAACTTTCTATTGCTGATTTTAAAGTTCCGGGTACTCAGGAGAACCAAGTACTTCCACTAAGCAATTCATAATCCGTTTACCTCTTCTATTAAACGCCGGCAGGTACTTCGTATGCTGTCAAGTTTTGGGTTACTTTTCATTGCTCATCACTCTTAACTCAGTAATTCATAGTTCGTAATTTGTAATTGATTTTTGTAATTTGCCTATCTGTTTCCCTCTTCTTTTAAACGCTGACCGGTACTTCGTACACTGTCAGGTTTTGGTTTACCATCCATTGCCCATCGCTCCTAACTCACCGCTAAAGAACTTGCAATTCAGCAATTCATAACTTATAGACATTCCATGTTTTGAATTCACTAACTTTTATTATCGCTTTTGTAAATACAGCCTGCCATTTTTTTATTTTTAAATATGGAATGTCTTTAACTCGTAATTCGTAATTTTTAATTCATAATTCGTAATTCATTACTCCACTTTCACCATCTTCCCTGTTTTCGTGGTATTACCATAGGTAAGCGTATAATAATACACCCCGTTCTTTAAACCGTTGCCATCAAAAGGTATCTGATATTCACCTGCCGGGAGTTCCTTATTTAGCAATTCGTTTACTTTATTGCCAAGACAATCATAAAGGCTTAGGTTTACCAGCGCTTTGTTTTCTATATTGAAGGTAAGAGTGGTATTATCGGTAAAGGGATTAGGATAATTCTGTACATATCCATTACTCTGATTGGAAACCGGGTTATCTATCCCATTTAATAAATCGTTTTGTATTATTAACATGCCAGCATCATCATCCGCTACATAGGCATAGTTCCCGCTAACAGCAACTCCCTGAGCATACCCAGATGTAACATAAAACCCTACTTCCTTGGGGCTTGCCGGATTACCGATATCAATAATCCGTAAGCCGTCATAATTATCTGCTATATAGGCATAGTTTCCGCTGATGGCTACTCCCTGAGCATACCCAGGCGTACCATAAAACCCTACTTCCTGAGGAATGACAGGATTGCTGATATCAATAATCCGTAAGCCGGCATAATTATCTGCAACATAGGCATAGTTTTCGCTGAGGGCTACCCCAACAGCATACCCGGGAGTATCATAAAACCCTACTTCCTGAGGAATGACAGGATTACTAATATCAATAATCCGTAAACCGGCTTTATAATCCGCAACATAGGCATAGTTTCCGCCGACGGCTACTCCCTGAGCATACCCGGGAGTATCATAAAACCCTACTTCCTGGGGACAGACCGGATTGCTAATATTAATAATTTGTAAGCCGGCATCTTCATCGGCAATATAGGCATAGTTTCCGCTGACGGCTACTCCCATAGCCCACCCCGGTGTATCATAAAACCCTACTTCCTGAGAAATGATATGGTTACTAATATCAATAATCCGTAAGCCGGCTTCATCATCAGCAACATAGGCATAGTTTCCACTAATGACTACTCCATAAGCATACCCCGGTGTATCATAAAATCCCACTTCCTGAAGGTTGGCCGGATTGCCGATATCAATAATCCGTAAGCCGGCCTCATCATCAGCAACATAGGCATAGTTCCCACTGACAGCTACACCCAAAGCATACCCGGGTGTATCATAAAACCCTACTTCCTGAGGAATAGCGGGATTGCTGACATCAATAATCCGTAAGCCGTCATAATTATCCGCAATATAAGCATAGTTTCCGTTGACGGCTACACCCTCGGCATAACTGGGTGTATCATAAAATCCCACTTCCTGGGGGCTGGCCGGATTGCTGATATTTATAATTTGTAATCCGGCATCATCATTCGCAACATAGGCATAGTTTCCGCTGATGGCTACACCCTCGGTATAACTGGGTGTAGCGTAAAACCCAATTCCCTGAGGGCTTGCTATATTGCCGATATCAATAATCCGTAAGCCGTCATCATAATCCGCAATATAGGCATAGTTTCCGCTAACTGCTACCCCTAAAGCACACCCGGGTGTATCATAAAACCCCACTTCCTGAGGGCTTGCCGGATTGCCGATATCAATAATTCGTAATCCGGCATAAGAATCCGCAATATAGGCATAGTTCCCACTGACAGCTACACCCTCGGCATAACTGGGTGTATCATAAAATCCTACTTCCTTGGGGCTGGCCGGATTGCTGACATCAATAATCCGTAAGCCGGCTTCATAACCCGCAACATAGGCATAGTTTCCACTGATGGCTACTCCGGAGGCATACCAGAGAGTATCATAAAACCCCACCTCCTGAGGGCTGGCCGGATTGCCAATATCAATAATGCGTAAACCAGAATTGCCATCAGCTATATAAGCAATGTTATCTAAAATTTTTACATCCTTAATTAAATCTGGCAATAATAATTCTCCGATTTTTTGAGGTGTTGTCGGTACGGTTTTATCTATCACCAAAAACATACACCCACTTCCAGGAAAAGCATAATTACCACTTTCGGCTACGGCATAGTAAGGTCCATAGCCCCAACGCCCGATTAACGTAGTATTTAATGAATTCTGTGCAGCCAGCGAAAAGCTCACACCCATTGCCAGTATGCAAATAGTAATGATTTTTTTCATGATATTTTTTTAATTGTTCTATTAGTTTTTCTCCTTCATAAATCCCCATTAACGCAATACTTTTGGGGTTATTTCTCTTAATGTTAAGATGTATTACGATAAATATCTCCGGCAGGGTTCTTAATCCTGCCGGAGATGATGATTACCAAAAGTTATTTTCTGATGACTATCTTCTTGATATAGTTAGCATGATTTCCGGTAACAGTTAACGTATAAATCCCTTCCGGCAAATCGTTTAAACTGATTTCTGTCGAATACTTACCATTAGCAGCAACGTTCAATTGCTGATAAACAGCCACACCCAACGAATTATAAATTTTTACATCAAATGCCTGTGATTGTGCCGTTTTAAATTCAAGGGTAAATGTTCCGTTGCTTGGATTTGGATAAACACTTATTTCAGCCCGGTTTTGTTCTCCAATACCATTTACAGAGCCAATACCTCCATTGATAAACTGAGGCATAAACAAATTGCCATCATAATCGCTGAATTCTTTGAGTGTCGGATTATTTTCAAAAGAAATGTTTGATTCTCCTGAGGTTTTAGTGGTAAACCGGATATTGCATAATGTTCCGTCGGTAATGTTTACGCCTTTATCATTGGCTGCCCAAACAAAGGTAAGCTGTCCCGGTACAGAATTACCAACAGTTACATCATTTATTCCATCATACCAATGATCAATGCCGGTAAATTGGATTTTGTCGGGGTCGTAGGCAATGGTAAACTGGAATGATCCCAGGTCAGGCATATCCGAAATATGAACAGGAACGGTTATTTCACCTTCGACATCATTTACCTCTTCCATACTTATTATTCCTTGTTCTTTGACGGCTGATAAAGCAACCGCTGTTGGAATATACGAACCATTGGCATCTCCATAAACCAAACCGTTAAAATTATACGTTACATTAGAGCCATTTACATTAATGGCGCCATTATTGAAAAGCCAGTCGCCAGATGGAAAAGAAGAGATTATGGATGCAATACGTTTTTTTATCAACAAAACATCAGAAGCAGTTAAACTGCCTGAATTATTAACATCACCAGAAGCAAAATAAATTCCCGTTAACGGAATAATATTTGCAATGTGTTTTTGGTAAAGCAATACATCCGAAGCGCTAACTCCATTCCATGGTTTGCTTGATGTTACTTGAAGGGTATAATCGCCATTGTCAACATTGCCAAAACTATAACCACCTGAAACATCGGTTATAGATGTTCCAATAACGCTACCCAACTCATTCTTAAGGCTAAGTATTACGTTGTTCATGGGAGTGTTAGCGGAATTAGCATAAGTTATTGTACCACTGACATTATATCTTCCTAATGGAGTAAAATCATTATTAAGAATAATATCATCAAAATAGATAGGAATATCTTCAATTAAGCCAACAGTATCAACATAATCTGGCATAAAGGCAATGATAGGATAAGTACCGGTTTTGGAAGAAAAATCAAAAACAATGTCTTCCCAGCCATTCACTACTGTTTGAGGGTATTTACTCTCAATTTCCAGTGTACCGGCGACTCCGCCTTCGAGTTTAAATTTAATTGGAGAAACCCTGGACTTATACACTTTAACATGAATATATTTATTAGTTGTAACATCTATTGGGGTAGGAAGTTCCGACCGGAAGCCACCCCAAGGAGCACCATCTTTGTCGCGTAAAAATTTACAAACCATTTCGCTACTTGCGATACCCCCTGGAAAAGGATTGCTAACCACTGTCATAGTACTGGAATCTACTGACGGATCACCATACATAATATTTAACGGTATGGGTTCAAAATTCTCAATAGTATAAACAGGTATAGTGTTGGGCAATGAATCATTATTTACAACAAGATCATCGAAATAGATTATAATGTCTTCCGTTAAGCCAACAGGATCAACATAATCGGGCATAAAAGCTATAATAGGATAAGTACCCGTTTTAGAGGAAAAATCAAAAACGATGTCTTCCCATCCATTTACTATTGTTTGGGGGTATTTACTTTCAATTTCCAGCGTACCGGCGGCTCCGCTTTCGAGTTTAAATTTAATTGGAGAAATGCGGGATTTGTACACTTTAACATGAATATATTTATTAGTAGTAACATCTACTGGAGTAGGAAGTGCTGACCAGAAGCCTCCCCAATAAACACCGTCTTTGTCACGTAAAAATTCACAAACTGTTGCACTACTGTCAATACTATCTGGGAAAGGATTAGTTACCACTGTCATAGTGCTTAAATCTACTGACTGATCACCATACATAATATTTAAGGGAATGTGTTCAAAATTTTCAATATAATAAGCAGTTGTAGTGTTAGGCAATGAATCATTATTTACAACAATATCATCGAAATAAATAGTGATATCTTCAGTTAAGCCAACAGGATCAGCAAAATCAGGCATAAAGGCAATGATTGGATAAGTGCCCGTTTGGGAGGAAAAATCAAAAACGATGTCTTCCCATCCATATACCACTGTTTGAGGATATTTGCTAAATATTTCCAAAGTACCGGCAGCTCCGTCTTCGAGTTTAAATTTAATTGGAGAAATACGAGTTTTGTAAACTTTTACATGCACATACTTATTGGCAGTTACATCTAATTGAGGATTGCAATTAGCCCAAAAACCAGCCCAGGGTAAACCTCCATTATCAGTACCACGGCGTATAAATTTCATCACTTTGGAACTGGTATTGAAGCCAGAAAAATTTGGATTATCTACAACCATAAATGTTTCATTAACAGGATGAAGGTCGGGATTATCCCAATTGCCACAACCCATTACATGTAGGTTCAATGATCCAGTAGTTCCATCTTCGAAGTTTGCAACAATTTGGGACTTGCCCCCAATAGCAATTAAAAAAGCTAACAAAAAAATAAGAAATAATTTTTTCATGATTTAAATATTTAATGTATATAAAATAAGCTTTTAGTTCTTTCATTCGCAGCGTATAGACATTCCATGTTTTGGTTTCACTAACTTTTATTATCGCTTTTCCAAATACAGCCTGCCATTGATTTCGTTGGTTTAAACATGGAATGTCTTTTAACTCTTCAATCGTAATTCGTAAATCGTAATTTTTAATTCGTAATTTGCCTATCCATTTTCCTCTTCTTTTAAACGCTGATCGGTACTTCGTACGCTGTCAAGTTTTGGTTTACTATCCATTGCCCATCGCTCCTAACTCACCGCTAAAGAACTTGCAATTCAGCGATTCATAACTTATAGACATTCCATGTTTTGGTTTTACTAACTTTTATTATCGCTTTTGCAAATTCAAACTGTCCTTGATTTGTCTTTTAAACATGGAATGTCTTTTTAATTCGTAATTTGCCAATAGCCAAAAGCTAAAAGCCAATCGCCAATCATCACTCCCCTTTCTCCATTTCAATATCCAGCTCCAGACTTTCATGGTTTTCTATTTCAAATCCTTCGCTATAGGTATCGTAGCCTGTCATTTCGGCTTTGATGGTATAGGTTCCGGGCGCGGCAATTTCGAGCAGGTAACTTCCGGCAGTATCGGTTAAGGTAAAAGTTGCTGCTACATCATTTAAATATACTTTTACACCGGCTAAGGGCTGTTCAGTTTCAAAATCGCTTACCTTGCCCGAGATTTGCGTCTGTCCTTTCTTATGTCGTCCCAATTCGATAATCATACGTGCGCCCTGGTAGTCGCTGTAAAAGTCGGGTTGGGTAGCCTTAAAATATTCGGCATCAAGATCGAGCCGGGTTTTAAGCAGGACTTTGGTTTCGCGTATCAAACGTCTCAGGTTTTGGGTGGCGGTTTTATGTTTTGCTTTGGCTATGCGTGGCAGGGCTACGACTTCCGAAAAATTATGGATCAACCCGGTAAAGTCATCCAAAACTACCTGAGTTACGCCGTAAGTGATTAGCTTTGTACTGTTTTCGGTTGCCTTTTGAAGGATGATGTTACAAATGCTTATCATATTATCGTCGCGACTATGAGCAAAATCGGAAGGAGTATAGGATATTGTTTCCAATAAAACACTGTCCTTTTCTACCGTGGCAAAAGAACGGATACGGTTAGCAACAAATAGGGCAATTTCACTAAGTGTCGCTTTTTTAAGGTTTTTGTCAGACGCCACACCGGTAATCTTCCGTAACTGGATTTCGCGGTTAGCATCAATTTCTCCCATATTAATAAGGTAGATGGCATACGATGCCACAAAGGGAGCATAGTTTTCCCATATGCCTTTATTGTCGTCGCATAACTTGCGGATGGCACTAAAAGCTTTGATTGCATTTTCTTCAATGTTCTTCATTTTCTTTTGTATTTAGTTGGTTATTAGCTGCTGGCTGTTAGCTGCTGAGCCGAAGGCTTAGTCCCGACCTTTTCGGGATTGGCTATTGGCTGTTAGCTATTGGCTGTTAGCATTACTCATTTATCATTTATCATTAATCATTAATCATTAATCATTATTCATTTAATACCCATTTCACGAGTGTTGCGCTCCTATTCTTGAGTGAATCGCTGCTCCTATTCTTGAGCGTAACTTCTTTTCACAAGTGTTCCACTCCATTTCATGAGCGTTCCATTCAATTTCACGAGTGTTCCACTCCATTTCACGGGTGTTCCACTCCATTTCATGAGTGTTCCACTCCATTTCATGAGTATTCCACTCCATTTCACGGGTGATACGCTCCATTTCATGAGCGTTCCATTCCATTTCATGAGCGTTCCATTCCATTTCACAAGTGTTCCCTTCCATTTCACGGGTGTTCCCCTCCATTTCATGAGTGATACGCTCCATTTCATGAGCGTTCCATTCCATTTCATGAGCATTCCCCTCCATTTCACAAGTGTTCCCTTCCATTTCACGAGTGATACGCTCCATTTCACGGGCGATACACTCCATTTCACGAGTGATACGCTGCATTTCACCATCTGCCCCTCTTTTTTCAAGAGAGGGATTGGGGTGAGTTTGTTTTCTCCGCTCCATTTTTTGATTGAACCCCTCCATTTCATGGCTTAATCACTCTGTTTCATGATAAACTTGCTTCATTTCGCCATCTGCCTCTCATCTTTTCAAGAGAGGGGTGGGGTGAGTTTATTTGCTCCGCTCGATTTCACCATCTGATGCTGGCAAAAAAATCTTTGAGACCTTTGTGTAATCCTTAGTGTTCTTTGTGTTAAAATTTTAACTCTATGGATCACAAAGTTGCACGAAGTTCACACAATGTATCACAAAGAAGAAAAAAGAAATAAAACCACTCTTTAGACAGCTCTTTGGTGTAAATTTATGGATTAACAAAAACGTTAAGAACGTTTGATAAATCAAAAACAAAGTACTGGGTATAAATATAAAAAATCAAGCCATATCCAACAGAACCCGTGTTCTATCCAACAGAACTACGTTTTCAACTAACAAACGGGATTTTGCTTTTGGCTGTTTGCTTTTGGCTATTAGCTAACGGCTAATCCCGAGTACTCGGGAGGACTAAGCCTTTTTCCCGTTGGTGAAATAAAATTTAGTACAGTAGCTATCCCCTTCGCAAGCCACGATATCTCTCAATTCATAAACTTTAAAACCTTTTACATCAGAGATAATAATGTTGGTAAACTCATTATTCCCGTTTTTGGTTTGCCGAAGCAACTCTTCCAATGGCATATTATTCATTTTACCGGATAATTCTTTTCTTGCCCTGCCCACAGCTTCCATCAATAGGTCTATGCTTACCGGTTTCAGCAGATAATCGGTAGCAAAATAACGGAAAGCTTTAAACGCATACTCCGAAAAAGCAGTAATAAATATAACTTTGAAATCAACATGAGTTAATGCATGCAGCACATCAAAACCGCTTCCATCGGGCAACTCTATATCGAGAAAAATAAGATCGGGCTGATGCAACCGGATGGCTTCAACAGCCGTTTTGACCGAATTGGCCGTAGCTATTATTTCCACATCCTTACAATATTCCGTAAGGAAATTTTGCAGCACCTCGCGTGAAGGAGCTTCGTCGTCAATGATGATGGTTTTTATCATGGATTTGGGGGTTTTGCTGTTTGCTATTGGCTTTTAGCTTTTGGTTATTTGCTGTTCGCTATTAAATTTTCTGCTAATGGCTAATAGCTAATAGCCAACGGCTACTTAACAAGCTTCGTTATTAAACTATTAATCATCTTTTCTTCTTTTACAAGAAGTTTGAATATCAATTCAAAGTTTTCGGTAGTTATTATTTTTAACTGATAAATGATTTGTAACTGGGTTTCAACTTCAAAAGCCGAACCCAATGCTATTTCTAAAAAGCGTTTATACTCTGTTTCACTATTACGACTACTTCCTTCAGCTATATTTGAAGGGATAGAAACGGCAGCTCTGCAAATCTGACTAATCAAACCAAATTTTTCTTCTTTCGGTAATAAAACACACAACTTGTAGATTCCCATTACCAATTGTATCCCTTGTTGCCAGATTTCTAAATTTCTAAAATTTCTCATCGTTTTACTTTTTTTAAAAGCTATTTGCATTTGGCTGTTGGCTAATGGCTAAAAGCTAACGGCTAACAGCTAACGGCTAACAGCCAACAGCCAACAGCCAACAGCTACCTCACCGGTATCTCAATAATCACTCTTGTTCCTGTTTCCTCCCTGTCGGGATATAAATCCTCCATCGTAATTTTAAAGTTTGTCCTTTTCATCCGGTTTATTATTTTTAATCGTTGATTGATAATACCAATTCCCCGTGAATGGTGATTCCGTTGGTTAGCTGTCTTATATTTCTCTGCTAAGTTGCGCCCGATGCCATCGTCTTCCACATAACAATGGATACAATCGGGTTGTAATTGTTTAAAAACAACCTTCACAAAGCCTTTCCGATCATTCAGTGAGCGTATACCATGCCAGATAGCATTTTCGATAAAGGATTGAACCATCGAAGGCTTTATCTCAATTTCTCTTGGGTCGATATTTTCGTCCGTTTCTATGGAATATTCAAATTTTTCGCTAAAGCGCAGATGTTCCAACTGAAGATAATTCTCCAGCATTTCAATTTCTTTATCCATACGCACATATTCGTTAACCGAATTATTGAGTATTGCCCGCATAAGATTTGAAAAATCGCTGATGTATTTATTAGCCGATAGCCTATCGTTAAGCGAAATAAAATAATTAATGGAATTCAGTGAATTGAACAGGAAATGTGGATTCATTTGTCCGCGCAGTGCTTCTAATTTCAGTTGCTCCTGCTTGCGTCGTTCGGTTAGTTTTATCTGATGAATAACCATCAAGGTAAAGAGGGCTATTATTCCAAGGATTAAAAGTATTATTATCAGTTTAAACCAAATGGTCTGGTAAAAATAGGCGGGTATATCTATTTGCAGCGAGGCATTCTTTTCCCAGTTGCCGTTGGCATCGGTAGCCTGGAGACAGAACGTATACCTTCCTGGCGGAAGGCTGGCATAATTTACGATACGATTCCGGCTATCCGTACTAATCCATTCGTTTTTATATCCCTGAAGACAGTAGCGATAACGTATTTTTTCGGCATTCACAAAATCAATGCTGGCAAACGAGATCTCAAAATTATCATCCCCTTTTTGCAAATGGATTTTCCCGGTTTCATAAATGGGCTGGTTAAAATAACGCTCACGTCCCGAAACCTTAAAACCGGTAAACAGGAGTGGCGTTTTATTATTTTTTTCCTTTTTATCGAGGCTATCGGGATAAAAGCTTACAAAACCGCCCATTCCACCAAACAGCATTTCTCCTTCCTTTGTCTGGCAGGCTGCATCGGCATTAAATTCAACGATTTTCAAACCATCGCTTTTGCTGAAATTCCGGAAAAGACCTGTGCGGGGATTAAACCGCGAAATGCCGGTATTGGTGCTTATCCACAAATAGCCTTTTTTATCTTTCAGGATATTGTAGGTCGTATTGTTGGCTAATCCGTCCCTGGTAGTATATATTTTTGATTGATGCGTCAGCTTATCAAAGCGGCAGATTCCCCCGCCAAGCAACGCCAGCCATAAATCATGGTTATCGCCTTCGACAATATATTCAATATTATATTGTCCCGGGACATGATAGGTTTGAATATCCTGTTTATTGTCTTTCCCCTTAAACAACAATTGACTCCTCTTTCCAATCCATTGATTTCCTTCTTTGTCATTCAACATGGAGTAAATTCCATCATCTTTGTTTTTATTATAAAAATCTACTGTTAGTGTTAAGGAATTAAAATGCAGTAATCCTTTATCGCCGCCTGCCCAGATATTTCCATTTTTATCTAAATTTAATATTTTGAAACAAGATGAAAAATCATTCTTATTTTGGATATACGGATATTTTTTCAAATAACACCGTTCAAATGTCTTACGGAAATAATCATAGCGAAAAAGCACTCCCTCCCAATAGCCTATCCACAAACTACCATGATTATCTTCAAGGAAAGTCCTGGGTTGACCGCCCAATTTCACCAATTGATCAGTTAGGAAATTACCCTTTTCAAAAGTTCCATCGGGATGTATCCGTATAAGATAATTGTAATTGTTCGTTCCCACCCAAATATCGCGGTTTTTATCTTTATACAAGCCAAATACCGCCACTTCCTCTTTGGTTAGTGTTGGGGTAAGATAATGTCTGAAAAATTTTCCCGTGGTTATAATCTTATTAAGTCCGGTACCTTCCTGTGAATTTTTATGCAAACTTCCAAACCAAATGCTACCATTATGATCAATAAAATAAGTTTCCACATTTTGAGTCAAAGCCGGATCAGGATGAAAGGTTTTTTCGGTTTGAGGGTTATAAACAAAAAGACCGTCGGGGATAGACGACCAGATAATAAGATGTTTAAAACTAAATTCATCTCTTGGTATACTATGGCGATAGCGAATAAACGTATTACTCCCATACTTTAGAAAAAATAAGCCATTGTTGGACGTAATCCAAACGCCATGCCTGCCATTATAAATAGAAAAGGTAAGACTAAAATTGTGAATTTTCTTTTCTGCTTCAAAAAAAGGGAACACATAGGTTTTAATGGGTTGTACCATTTTCTTTTTAAGAGAAGCATTGGTAATTACCGTACATTTTACCACCTGATTTTTCTTAACTATCCATAAATTATTCAGGTTATCGAACACTATCCTATCATCATAGGGGCTTAAAATGTTACCCTTATCATCAACGAAAGAATGATGTATAAATCGCCGGCTGGCATGATCGAATTTTTCGAATCCCCAGTTACCCAATGCCCATAAATTTCCGTAATTATCGGTAGATAAGCTGTAAATAGCATCAGAAACAATAAAGTTGGAGTCCTTTGGGCTATTTTTACAATTGTATCGTGTAAAGCAATCCTTAGAACGTTCGTAGCGGCAAAGGGTTCCAGCAGCCCAAACCCAGACGTTGTTATCTTTATCAATACGCATCTCGTGCAAATCAATATTCGACAGGCTTAGGCTATCATCAGGATCATGATAATAACTGCGAAACTCATACCCATCGTAACGGCATAAGCCATCCCAGGTAGAGAACCATAAAAACCCGTTTTTATCTTGAGCTATACAACGAACCTGGTTATTGGGCAAACCATTTTCTACGGTATAGCTCCGGATATAGTAATCTTCATCCTGTGAAAAAGCTTGCAAACACAGGCTCTGAAAGAATAAATACAGAAATATTGAACAGGCATACTTCATGGGGTATGCAATTTAAATTCAGCTATAAAAGTAGTAATATTCCAGACACAAAAAACATATAAACGTGTGTAAAAAAAACTTCCAACCTGTCATTTGCCGTTCCGATTGTGTATTTCTTGTTACCTTTGCTGAAATTTCGTTTAGCAATGAAAAAATTAGTCGTTTTAACCGGTGCCGGAATCAGCGCCGAAAGCGGAATCAAGACCTTCCGCGACAGCGACGGTTTATGGGAAAACTATCGCATCGAGGACGTCTGCACTCACGATGCCTGGCTCAACAATACCAAGGTTGTTATTGATTTTTATAACCAACGCCGCAAGGAATTATATAATACCAGACCCAATGCCGCTCATGAAGCTCTGGTAAAACTGGAGGATAAATACGATGTCCAAATCATTACCCAAAACATTGACGACCTGCACGAGCGCGCCGGATCTAAACATGTGTTGCATCTCCACGGCGAACTGAAAAAAGTCCGCAGTTCGGTGGACGATGATCTTATTTACGACCTCGATGGCTGGGAACTGAAGATGGGGATGAAATGCGAAAAAGGTTCACAACTTCGCCCGCATGTTGTCTTTTTTGGTGAAGCCGTGCCCAACATTACGCCAGCCGCAGAATTGGCTCAGCAAGCCGACATTTTTGTGGTTATCGGAACATCGCTTGCCGTTTATCCGGCAGCCGGACTTATCAATTATGTATCCAATTCCTGCCCCAAGTATCTTGTAGATCCCAAAGACGTTTCGGTCAGTCACATTCCCAACCTGACTTTTATCCGTAAGAAAGCCGGCGAAGGCGTGCCAGAACTCGTTGATAAACTCTTAGCCGCTACGGAATGAAACCTTTATCGTACGCTATGGCGCTTTCCAAAAGTCAGCGTTTTTGCAGCTATCAGGAACGTTGTGTGTACGAAATACGTTCAAAACTAAAAGACTGGGGCGTCGGCGAACAAGATGCCGCAAAGATTGTTTCTAATCTGAAAGAGGAGAATTATCTAAATGACGAGCGATTTGCCCGGATTTATACCAGCGGAAAAATCAGGATTAAAAGATGGGGAAAAATTAAAATAAGTCTCGAGCTTCGCAAACGGCAGATTGATGAATCATGTATCCGGTCGGCTATAAATGAAATTGATCAGGATGAATATCTGAAGTTGCTCGAAGAGCTTATCCGTAAGAAAGCTAAAGAAATTAAAACCGACGATACGTTCATTTTTAATAATAAATTAGCGGCATATGCCGTTTCGCATGGATACGAAACGGATCTGGTCTGGAAAACAATTAATGCAATATGACAAACAAAGAAAACATAAAAGACTTACATCAAAGGCTCGGTGAGCTGAGGAGGTTCCTTTGACGTTGACGGGAAACTGTCGGCGATAGCCGAAAAAGAAGAAATAACCCACGGCCCCGGCTTCTGGAACGATCCCAAAGCGGCGGAACAGATGATGAAATCCATACAGGACATCAAACGATGGACCGATAAATATCAGCATGCTCAGGATAAATTTGAAGATTTGCAGGTAATTTACGAATTCTTCGAAGCCGGCGAAGGCGCCGAAGCCGATCTCGACAAGCAATTCAAAGAAACCCTGGAAAAGGTTGAAGAGCTTGAATTCATGAATATGCTCAGCGGCGAGGAAGACAAAATGGGCGCCATCCTCAATATCAACCCCGGGGCTGGCGGCACCGAAAGTCAGGACTGGGCGCAGATGCTCATGCGCATGTATATCCGTTGGGGCGAACTCAATCATTATAAAGTGAGAGAACTCGATTTCCACGAAGGCGATGTTGCCGGTATTAAATCCGTCTCCCTTGAATTTGAAGGCGATTATGCTTTCGGTTACCTGAAAGGCGAAAATGGCGTTCACCGGCTGGTACGGCTTTCACCTTTCGATGCCAACAACCGCCGGCATACTTCTTTTGCTTCGGTGTATGTTTATCCCGTGGTTGACGAAAACATCAATATCGAAATCAATCCTGCCGACATTTCATGGGATACTTTCCGCTCCAGCGGTCCAGGTGGTCAAAATGTGAACAAGGTGGAAACGGCCGTACGTCTGAAACACGAGCCGACAGGTATCGTTATCGAATGCCAAGTTACCCGTTCGCAGTTGCAAAATCGGGATAAAGCTTTGCAAATGCTTAAATCGCAGTTGTACGAAATAGAACTCCGTAAAAAGCAGGAAGCCAAAGCCGAGATTGAAGGTAATAAGAAAAAAATTGAATGGGGTTCGCAAATCCGTAGTTATGTGCTTCATCCATACAAAATGGTGAAAGATGTCCGTACCGGCTTTGAAACCTCCAATGCCCAGGGAGTGCTCGACGGCGAACTCAACGATTTTATCAAGGCCTACCTTATGGAATTCGGGAATAGCTGATTACAAAACCTTCCAGAGTGCTAAGCACCTGGAAGAGTTTAATAAATTGCAGAAGACCTATATAAGTTTTAAAAAAATCATTCTTAAACTCTTCCAAGTCTTTCAGAATTTGGAAGGTTTATGAACTTTATACACTCCCAACTTTTTACTACCTTTGCATTGGATAAAAATTTATTATCATGAAATATCCATAAGGGCTATGTCAATTTAACCGAAAATGATATTTTATGGATGCAAGTTATTTGACCAATAAATTTTAAAATTAATAACACATGAATACACGCATCGAAAAGGATACTATGGGAACAGTAGAAGTTCCTGCCGATAAGTATTGGGGAGCACAAACCCAACGTTCAAAAGATAATTTTAAAATCGGCGAAGGCACGATGCCGAAAGAAATCATTACGGCATTTGCCTATCTTAAAAAAGCAGCAGCTCTTGCCAATAAGGAACTGGGAGTTTTGCCTGCCGAAAAGTGTGAACTCATCTGCCGCGTCTGCGACGAAATCCTCGACGGGAAACTCCACGGACAGTTTCCGTTGGTTGTCTGGCAAACGGGTTCGGGCACGCAAAGCAATATGAATCTTAACGAAGTAATTGCCAATCGCGCCCATGTTTTGCATGGTGGCAAACTCGACGATGCCAAAAAGTTTATTCATCCCAACGATGATGTGAACAAATCGCAGTCGTCCAACGATACATTCCCCACGGCCATGTCAATAGCGGCATATACGATGCTTGTCCGCATCACCCTTCCCGGAGTGGAAAAGCTGCAACATACTCTTGCCGCAAAATCCGAAGCATTTAAAGATATTGTGAAAACCGGCCGTACTCATCTGATGGATGCCACGCCGCTGACCCTTGGACAGGAATTTTCGGCCTATGCTTCACAGTTGTCACATGCATTGATTGCCATTAAAAATACACTTCCTCATCTTTCGGAATTAGCCCTTGGCGGCACAGCGGTAGGTACCGGACTGAATGCCCCCAAAGGTTACGACGTGCTGGTAGCTAAAAAGATTGCCGAACTTACGGGTTTGCCTTTTATCGCTGCACCCAACAAGTTTGAATCGCTGGCTGCCCACGATGCCGTGGTGGAAACTTCCGGAGCCTTGAAAACCCTTGCCGTGAGTCTGTTTAAGATTGCCAACGATACCCGCCTTTTGGCTTCGGGACCTCGTTGCGGAATCGGAGAACTAAAACTTCCCGAAAATGAACCCGGTTCATCCATCATGCCAGGGAAGGTAAATCCTACGCAGAATGAAGCTCTGAGTATGGTTTGCTGCCAGGTGATCGGAAACGATGTTGCCATCAATGTTGCCGGCACTCATGGCCATTTCCAGTTGAATGTTTTTAAACCGGTAATGATTTATAATCTGCTGATGTCGGCTCGTTTGCTGGGCGATGCCTGTGTTTCGTTCAACGATAACTGCGCCGTAGGAATTGAACCGAACATGCCGTTTATTCAAAAGAATCTCGAAAATTCGCTGATGCTCGTAACGGCATTGAATCCGCATATCGGTTATGAAAATTCGGCAATGATTGCCAAAAAGGCACATAAAGAAGGTTTAACGCTTCGCCAGGCGGCTGTTGGAAGCGGTCTGGTTACCGATGAACAATTTACCGAATGGGTTGATCCCAGAAAAATGGTGTAAAAAAGGGGAGTTTTTACTCCCTTTTTATTTATAATATTGTTCCTGCCATTTGGAGTAGCGGGATTTCATCTCTTTCATTACATTATAAATAGACCCTAACCAGTAGTTTCTAAAACCAACGCCACCTGCTTTACCCGTTAATTCTTCGGTCAGCAGGACTTTTTTGGAACCGATATCAAAGAAGGTAACATAAATATTAGTTACTTCATTAATCTTGTCCAGATTACCCATTAAAAAAACCACTCCTATTCCTTCTTTTTCGATTGGCGAATAGCTTGAAATGATAGATTGAATCTTTTCGGGAGTTAAAATTGTTTTTTTTGCAGGATCATCAGTTAACAAATTCGATTCCTCAGGTAATTTATTTTTTTCTTTTACCACATCTAAATCATTAACAACATCCGGTTTCCTCAGGAAATAACGTAAATCATATTTTTTTGATTCGGTTAATATTATCTGGTTCCATGCATCGAAATAGAAATCTTTTACTCTTTGTACGTCATTAAATCCGATGGAGCCAAAAAGTTTTACCTGTGAATAATCCAGCCCAAACCATACAATCTGTTTGGCTGTAAAAATATCCTTTGCCGTTTGTGCATTTGCAGACATAATGCCTGTGAAAAATAAAATGATAAAAATATACTTCTTCATATGATTTTGTTGATAAATAATTGATTGATTATTGTTAGAAAACACTCCGGGAAATTAAAACCATGGTAATTAACCGGCAGGTTGAGGAATATTTGCCAGGGGGTTGGCATACATTTCGAGGAACATATGCCAAAATTTAGCCAAATCACCTTCTAACGTATTGCATTGTTTAACCAAATGTCCTTCAAATTTCACCTTATCGGGAACGGAATAAAAATCGGAATACTGATGATCATCGGCTAATAAATCAGCGGCAATGTAATTGGTAGGCCATAGCTTGTAATTTTTATGTATCTGATTGTCTATGAGATCGGCTATAGACTGGATTTGTTGATTCTGGCTGAGCGAGCTATCAATTGCATCTATATCGGCGTTAATGGGCTCACATACGGCAAGGTGGATATGTCCTTTCTGTTGAGTAATCCCATTGAGGATGCTGTGCAGGTCTTCATGCTTCGCTTTTTTATAGCCATTTGCCGAACAATTAAGTTCCTGAACTTTCAGTTTATCACAAGGTTCAAATTCATATGATATAGATACCGGAACGATGTTCAGTTGTTTAAAATTAGCGATAAGGTTATGATTCTGTCCCATGACAAGCATCTTAAGCAAACCGGGCTGTGTTTTATCGGAACCATCCTTTGTCCTGCCGTTGCGTTGAGCTATCCATACCGAAGCCTTACGTTTGGTGATGGAATGCCGGATAAATTCCGACAGGAGTTTTTCCTGTTTATACCATTGACGGCTTGTACCTTCATCACGGAAAACAGTAACCATTTTATTCAGCCGTACCATATCGGCAAGCACGGGGGAAACCATCAGATTGCTGCCCGATGAAATCTGGGTAGTGGGCAATCCCTGTTCAAGCAATAAAATATTCAGTATTGCCGAATCAAGAAATATATCGCGATGATTGGAAATAAAAAGATAACCCTCATCGGGTTTTATATTCTCAAAACCAGTGAAGGTCAAACCATTGGATGTTTTTTCCAAGATAGCCCGTATCATGGGATACATAAACTCCTTCTGAAAACCGGCGATGGAAGAAATATTTTTCAAATTATCAGTTATTTTTTCTGCCGGTAGGTTCGGAAATAAATAATTGGATAATTTCAAAAAAGCCGTATTAGCTGTAATTCTGTTAATTGCAGCTTTTACTTCCTCTTCTGATTCTAAAAACTGATGAATAGATTGAAAGTCCTTTTGATAAAGCATAAACAAAAGTAAAAAATAAATTTTAATTAGTAGCCGCAAAGTAGTAAATTTTTTTACTTTTGGTACAGAAAACCAAATCCAATGTCAACACTTAGCGACATAAAAGCGCCTATACAACTGCATCTTACCGAATTTGAAACTCGTTTTAAAATTTCGATGCAAAGTTCGGTTCCGTTGTTGAATAAAATTACGAATTATATTCTCAAACGTAAAGGCAAGCAAATGCGCCCGATGTTTGTGATGCTTGCTGCCGATATTTGCGGAAAGATCAACGACAGCACCTATCTGGCCGCTTCATTGATCGAACTTTTGCACACGGCTACCTTAGTTCACGACGATGTGGTGGATGACTCCAACGAACGCAGAGGTTTTTTTTCCATTAATGCTTTATGGAAGAATAAAATTGCCGTTTTGGTTGGCGATTATTTGTTATCGAAAGGTTTACTACTTTCTATCAAAAATGATGAATTTGAATTGCTTAAAATCGTTTCGGAAGCCACCCGTGAAATGAGCGAAGGGGAATTGCTGCAAATAGAAAAAGCCCGCCGCCTCGATATCAGGGAAGATATTTATTTTGAAATAATCCGGAAAAAAACGGCTTCACTCATCGCTTCCTGTTGTGCCTGTGGCGCTTCATCCGTCAAGGCAAGTGCTGAAGTTGTGGATAAAATGCATCGCTTTGGCGAATATGTGGGTATTGCTTTCCAAATCAAAGACGACCTGTTCGATTATGAAAAAAGCCGAACTACCGGTAAACCTAACGGCATTGACATCAAAGAACAAAAAATGACACTGCCCTTGATCTATTTGCTCGAAAATTCATCCTACACCGATAAAAGACACATTATTCATACGATAAAAAATCATAATCAAAACCCCGAAAAGGTAGCCGAAGTCATAAAACAGGTGAATCAAGGCGGTGGAATTGAATATGCTCATCAAAAAATGATTGAATATCAGAAAAAAGCATTGGATATTCTGAAGGAATTCGACGACAGTCCTTCGAGGCAAGCCATGCAACAACTGGTAATTTTTACTACCGAACGCAAGAATTAGAAAATTACATTCAGGATTATCCTTTTTTCAGGGTAAAGGCAAAAGTGGTACCCACTCCTGGCGTACTACGCACATTAATCGTTTGATTGTGAGCTTCAATAATATGCTTAACGATAGATAATCCCAAACCGGTACCACCCTGTTCGCGCGAACGAGCCTTGTCGGTACGGAAAAATCGCTCGAACAGCCGGGGAATATCCTTTTTAGACACGCCTATCCCATTATCGGTTACTTCTACAAGTATATTTTCGTCCATATCAAAATAACTGATTTTAGTAATTCCGGCTTCTTTATCATTATAATTGAGTGAGTTATTAATCAAATTGGTAAGCACCTGCCGGATTTTTTCCCTATCGCCTTCCACAATAATTGCGTTATCGTAGCGATTGCCAAACAGGATTCGAATGCTTTTTTCTCTGGCTTTAATTTCCAAAAATTCAATAACTTCTTTTGTCAAAGCGAGAAGATCGAATTTTATAATTTTCAGTTTGAGTTCGCCGGATTCGAGATGGGAAATGCTTTCGAGGTCATTCACTATGGCTATCATGCGGTTAATGCTTTTCTCGGTACGGCGGAGGTATTCCCTGTTGATTGTCGGATCGTCGAGCCCACCTTCGAGCAACGTTAAAACATAGCCCTGAATATTAAAAATAGGAGTTTTCAGCTCGTGCGACACATTGCCGATAAATTCGCGGCGATAGACTTCCTGTTTTCTGAGTTCATCAATTTCCTTCGTTTTGTCGGTAGCCCAATCGCTAACATCCTTATTTACCAGATCAATATCCGTTTTATAATTGATCTTCATTTTGGATTCTTTGGGCATTTTCAGATTATGTATGGTTTTGTAAATTACCCGTATTTTTTTATAAATAAATTTCTGAACAGTAATATAATACAACAGGTACGAGAAACCAAAAAGTAGTAAAACAATAATCAGCCAGGTCCAAAACAAAGGGTGTAAAAAGTAGGAAATAATAAGATACATGACGGTCAGAAAAACGACAGTGGCCGAAGCATTAAGGAGTGCCAGATGCTTAGGAGAGGAAAGGTTCATACCAGTTCTTCGTATTTATACCCGACTCCTTTGATGGTTTTGATGTTATCGATGCCAATTTTTTCGCGGATACGCCGCACATGGACGTCTATGGTCCGGTCACCGACAATTACGTCCTCGCCCCAGACTTTATCAAAAATTTCGTCGCGGGTAAAAACTTTATTGGGTTTTGAAGCAAGCACAAGCAGAAGTTCAAATTCTTTTTTAGGTAATACCAGTTCCTTGCCATCCTTAATAATCAGATACCTTTCCCTGTCAATAACCATTTCCTTGCGTGTAAGAATATTAACCATCGCATCATCCGTTTTATAGCGCTTCAGCAGCGCTTTGATACGGCTAACAAGCACCATGGGTTTGATGGGTTTGGCTATATAATCGTCGGCTCCGGCGTCGAAACCGGCAATTTGTGAATAATCTTCACTGCGGGCTGTCAGAAAGAGGATAATGGTATTGCTTAATGCGGGCAATCGTTTTATTTCACGACAGGCTTCCATCCCATCCATTTCGGGCATCATCACATCGAGGATGATTAAATGAGGATTAATTGTAGTTGCCATTTGGATAGCATCTTTGCCATTACTTGCTGTAAAAACCTGATAACCTTCTTTTCGCAGATTATATCCCAGGAATTCGAGCACATCATTTTCGTCGTCAACAAGTAAAATTTTATACTTTTCGTTTTCCATTACGCTGGCTAATTAATTATTCATCAATTTATTTTACAAAAGTAGCTAATCAGAAGCGTTCTTTTGTTAATTTTGGATTAAATTTTAGCAACACTTCATTTCTATTGATGATGACAAAAAAATATTGGTTATTAACGGTTTTACTGGTTATCAGTTTTTATCAGATCTATGCTCAACGATTCAACGGAGGACTCATCGGAGGAATGAGTACCAGCGAAATTTCCGGCGACCGGTTTAATGGTCCGAGTAAAGTGGGACTCTTTGTGGGTGGCTTCGGCAATTTTTATATTTCTGAAAAATCGTCCATACAGATGGAATTGGAATATATCCAGAAAGGTAGCCGTAAAGTGCCCGATTCCACTGATATTACTTTTTATCTGCTCCGAATAAATTATATCGAAATTCCTTTGTTGTACAAATATGATCTGACAAAGAAAATCACTTTTGAGGCAGGACCATCAATTGGATATCTAATAAGCAAATATGAGGAAGTAAATAGTGAAGTGCTTACCAATCCTTTTAAAAATTGGGATTGTCAACTTGCTGTCGGCGGATATTATAATTTATCAAGACACCTTAAATTTAATGTGCGATACAGCAATACCCTCTTTTTCCCTGTTCGCGATGGGGCATCCGGAACAACGTACTGGCTGAGGAAAGGACAATATAATGAGGTGTTGAGCTTTTTGCTGCATTACCAGTTTTAAACAATTAAGAGGGACAAAGGACAAGTGACAAGTGACGAGGGACAAAGGACAAATGAAAAGTGACGAGGGACGAATTACGAATGTCAATCAACAATCAACTAAAACAAAATGGCTGAAAAACTAAAACTCATCGTAGGTGTTACCGGTGCCAGTGGAGCCATTTATGCCAAAATGCTGTTCGAAAAGTTGGTGCGGCATAGCGAACAGTTGGCGAATTGCAGCGTGGTGTTTTCGGAAAACGGGAAAAAGGTATGGGAATACGAACTGGGCAACGACGATTACCGGAATATTCCTTTCAAAACATACGAAAGCAACGATTTTTATGCCCCTTTTGCCTCGGGGTCGGCAGCTTACCATGCCATGATTGTTTGTCCGTGCACCATGGGAACCTTGGGGCGTATCGCATCCGGGGTTTCCAACGATTTGCTTACACGTGCTGCCGATGTAATACTCAAGGAAAGAGGGAAACTCATATTAGTTACCCGTGAAATGCCATTCAGTCTTATCCATATTAACAATATGAAAACCATAACCGAAGCCGGAGGTATCATTTGCCCGGCTTCGCCTGCTTTTTACCATAAACCGCTCTCCATCGAAGATGCCATATCCACGGTTATCGACCGGGTTCTTTCGTTAGCCGGTTTTAAAATGGATATAAAAAGCTGGGGCGTATAATTGGGCGCTATCGCCATCCCGTTAAAAAATAAGATGATGTGAATTTTTCAGTAACCCTGAATATGCCATTGTTCTTTACCTTGTGAGGCAGCGAGCGGTCATTGTGAGATGGCATCCAGACACTCCTAACGCTCATCCCGATGCTCCAAATGCTCATCCAGACACTCCAAATGCTCATTTAGATGCACCAAATGCTCATTTAGACGCACCGAATGCTCATTTAGCTACTCCGAATGGTCATTTAGCCACTCCGAATGCTCATTTAGCTACTCCGAATGGTCATTTAGCCACTCCGAATGGTCATTTAGCCACGCCGAACGGTCATTTAGTCGCACCGAACGGCCATTGTGTCAGTCGCAATGGTCATTGAGAACCGGCGGATATACATTTTGTATTCCGGTAGGATGTCCTCAAAATAAAAATAGTCCGGTTTAAAGAAAATAACCGGCGGCATTCTCATTTTTTCTAATACTTTTGTAGACGGTCTCTTTAAAAATATACCCATGCATAAAATCAAAAAAACCTTTATCCTTATTGCGTTACCATTGCTGATGGCTATGATGTTCTACGGTTGCGATGTGGTGCAGCAGGCGCAAAAAATGGTAAACCTTACCCAATGCCAGTTTAAGATACAATCCGTTGATAATATAAGGCTGGCGGGGATAAACGTTCAGAATATAAAGTCGAAGAATGAACTGGGATTGATGGATGTTCAGCGGCTGGTGACTGCCGTGGCTACCGGCTCGTTTCCGCTTACTTTTACGTTGAATATGGGTGCAAAGAATCCCAATACTTCGCCTGCCGGAATGAACGCTATGGAATGGATACTTTTTATTGATAACATCCAGATGGTAAGCGGCAGGGTTTCGCAGGCGGTTACCATACCCGCCAACCAGGGATATGCTGTCATTCCTTTAAGCATCAATCTCGATTTAAAGAAAATACTCAAGGGCAAAACGGCGGATGCTATCCTCAATTTCGGACTCAATCTTGCCGGTTCCGGCAACAAGCCCACCCGTTTTATGATGAAAATTAAACCAACCATCATGATTGGGCAATATCCGCTTACCTATCCCGATTATATTTCCGTTGGTACGGAATTTACTTCGCATTAGTTTAAGTGCCTAAAGTTTGGAGTACTTTAAGAATCCCGATGAAGAATCGCTAAGTCGTTCCTCCTAAGCGATTCTATATCGGGACTTCACTTCGTTCAGCCTTATAAATCCCGAATCGCTTCGCTCGGGACTTCACTTCGTTCAGCCTTATAAATCCCGAATCGCTTCGCTCGGGACTTCACTTCGTTCAGCCTTATAAACTTTACAAACCTTATAAACCTTATAAACCTTATAAACTTTCCAAACTTTCCTACTTAAAAAACAGATAGAACACCGGAATAACGGAAAATCCGGCGGCAATGCCTATGGAATAAATAGCGCTGATGACTTTGATAGCCGGGGTGTATTTGCTGTGATTCATTCCAAGCGTTTGAAAAGCCGACTGAAAAGCATGATGCAGATGAAAGCCGAGAATGATCATAAAGACAATGTACATCACCGAATAGCCCGTGTGGGCAAAAAGCAGATTGGCCATAGTGTAAAAATCATGCTTTGCCACGCCTTCGGGCGCTGCCACCAGACCTAATTTCACGAAATAGAAATTGCTGAAATGGATAGCCAGGAAAATAAAAATGATGGCTCCGGTATGTATCATGTATTTACTGAAAAACGACTGATGCGAATAGCCTTCCACCTTGTAACGTTTCGGACGCGCCATCCAGTTTTGAATCTGGAGCACGATACCGGTAAAAATATGAATGATAAATCCGCCAAGGAGGACAATCTCAAATACTTTCACAATATAATTTGACGACATAAAGTCGGCGGCGGTCGTAAACCATTTGCCTCCGTCGGAGCGAAGCAGGCAAAGATTGATGCTTAGATGAACCAGCAAAAATACGATCAGGAATAGCCCGGCAAGCGCCATCACTATTTTTTTTGTAATTGAAGAATATCTTATCATAGTGTTAACGATTTTAAAATTTTTGTCTACTTTTACAATCTCAAAAATACAATAAAAAGAATTAAAACCAATAAAATTTTTAATAATGAAACGAGCATGTTCGTTAAACATAATTACGGATGAAAATCTCACATGCGAGTTCCATCCGACCTTAATTTAAAATTATTACGGATGAAATATTTGCCTATAAATCCCGAGCTTTTTATTAAAAACAGGGAAAACTTTTGCAAGAAAATTAAACGCAATTCCGTTGCAATTTTTAATTCCAACGATGAAATGCCCCGCAACGGTGATCAGAATTTCCTTTACCGTCAGAATTCAGATATGTTTTATCTGAGCGGAATAGATCAGGAAAAGAGTATTTTACTCCTGGCTCCCGATTGTCCGAATCCAAAATGGCGCGAAGCTTTGTTCCTGGTGGAAACCAATGATCTTATTGCTGTGTGGTATGGTCATAAATACACGATGGAAGAAGCCCGTAAAACTTCCGGCGTACAGAACATTTACTGGCTCGATAGCTTTGAAGGCGCTTTGGCCGAAGTGATGGCTACCTGCGATAATGTTTACCTCAACACCAACGAAAATATCCGTTTCTCCTCCGAAGTTCCTTACCGCGATCTGCGTTTTGCCAAAGAGTTAAAATGCAGTTATCCCGTTCATAATTACGAACGTTCGGCGCCCATCATGTCGGAATTGCGTGTTGTTAAATCTGCTCTTGAAGTGGAATTGATTCAGAAAGCCTGCGATATCACCGAAAAGGGATTCCGTAGCCTGCTTTCTTTCGTTAAACCCGGTGTGATGGAATATGAAGTGGAAGCCGAAGTTACCCGCGAATTTATCCGCAACCGTGCCACCGGTCATTCCTACAATCCGATTGTTGCCTCCGGTAAAAATGCCTGTGTGTTGCATTATGTCGAAAACGACAAGGAATGCAAGGATGGCGATTTGTTGCTGCTCGATATAGGAGCCGAATATGCCAACTATGCCGGCGACCTCAGTCGTACCATTCCGGTAAACGGAAAATTTTCTCCCCGTCAGAAAGAAGTTTACAATGCCATCCGTCGCGTAATGAAGAAAGCGATCAGTATGCTTGTCGTTGGAAATACTATTGATAAATATCATGCAGAAGTATGCAGACTGTTCGAAAAAGAATTGATAGGCTTAGGAGTGTTTACCGAACAGGATGTAAAGAATCAGGATCCCGCCAAACCTTTATATTTTAAATATTATATGCACGGAACCAGCCATTTTATGGGAATGGATGTTCATGATGTAGGTTCCAAACAGGAAGTATTGAAGCCAGGTATGGTTTTCTCGTGCGAACCGGGATTATACATCATGGAAGAAGGCATTGGCATTCGTATCGAGGATGACATTCTGATCACCGAAAACGGTCCCGTCGACCTGATGAAAAATATTCCTATTGAAGTGGAGGAAATTGAAGCTTTGATGAAAAAATAGAATCCATTTCAAAAATTTTATGTATCGTAAATTGTTTTTAACCATAGCCGGAATAGTGTTTTCCGGCTATTTGTTTTCTCAGCCTGTTCCTCAAACGGAAGAATTTGTACGTTATGTCAATCCGTTTATCGGAACGCAGGAGATGGGACATACTTTTCCGGGAGCCTGTGTCCCTTTCGGGATGGTGCAACTTAGTCCCGACACCGATACCATCCCTTACGAAAAGGATGGAAAGTACAATCCTGATGTTTACCGCTATTGTGCCGGCTATCAGTATAACGATAAAACCATCGTCGGCTTCAGCCATACCCATCTCAGCGGAACAGGGCATTCCGACCTGGGCGATTTTCTTCTGATGCCGACTACCGGCAAACTGAAATTAAATCCCGGCGAGGCTTCCAAACCGGGAAGCGGCTACCGCTCGCATTTTAGTCATGAAAATGAAAAAGCCGAACCCGGATATTACCGTGTTAAACTTGATGATTACGATATCAACGCCGAACTTACGGCAACCACTCATGTGGGTTTTCATAAATATACTTTTCCAAAAACGAATGATGCTCACCTGATTCTTGATCTCGTTCATGGCATCTATAATTACGACGGCAAAGTTATCTGGTCGTCGGTGAGGGTGGAAAACGATACGCTGATAACCGGTTACCGCATTACCCGCGGCTGGGCTCGTACCAATTATCTTTATTTTGCCATGGTGGTGTCGAAACCTATCAAAAACTATGGTTGTAAGAATGATGAGAAGCTTGTTTATAAAGGCTTCTGGCGAAAATTCAACCAGGAAGACAACTTTCCGGAAATGGCCGGGAAGAAACTACGAGTGTTCTTCGACTTTTCCACCACCGAAGGGGAAGCCATCATGGTTAAGTTTGCTTTGTCAGCCGTGAGTACCGAAGGGGCTTTGAAGAATCTTCAAGCAGAAGTTCCTCACTGGGATTTCGGTAAAACCCGTGATGAAGCCAAAGCTGCCTGGCATAATGAACTGAGTAAAATTATCATCAAAGCTCCTGCCGACCGCATGGAAAGCTTTTATACTTCCATGTATCACGCTTTTATCAGCCCTGTGCAATACATGGATGTGGACGGGCAATACCGCGGGCTGGATGCCAACATTCATCATGCCGATGGGTTTACCAATTATACCGTTTTCTCGCTTTGGGATACCTATCGCGCATTGCATCCTTTGTTCACCATTGTTCAACCCCGGCGCGATGCCGACATGATCAATTCTATGCTGGCTCATTACGATCAGAGCGTTCATAAACTGTTGCCGGTATGGTCGCATTCCGGCAACGAAAACTGGTGCATGATTGGCTACCATTCTGTATCAGTGATTGCGGATGCTTATCAGAAAGGAATACGCGGTTTTGATGCCAACAAAGCGCTGGAAGCCTGTCTTGCTTCGGCAAACAATACGAAATACTTTGGCGTGGGCGAATATATCAAATACGGTTATGTGCCTTTGGATGTAAATGCCGTAGGCGCTTCGCTTACGCTGGAATATGCTTACGACGACTGGACCATCGCCCAGTTTGCCGGCGCTTTGGGTAAAACCGACATTCAGAAACAGTTCATGCAACGTTCCGGAAACTGGAAGAACCTTTTTGATAAATCAACCGGTTTTATCCGTGCCCGTAAAACTGACGGAAACTGGAAGACACCTTTCGATGCCATGCACACCGACGGTGAAGGCTTTATCGAAGGTAATGCCTGGAATTATTCCCTTTACGTTCCGCAGGATATCCCTGCCTTGATCGGCTTTATGGGAGGCAACCGGCGCTTTGCGGCTCATCTCGATTCGCTGTTTACTATGGATATGCCCGATAAATATTTTGCCGAAACCGAAGATATAACCCGCGACGGACTTTTAGGCAGTTATGTTCATGGTAACGAACCCAGCCACCATGTGGCGTATATGTATAATTATGCCGGCATGCCCTGGAAAACCCAGTCGCAGATTCACCGCATTGTGAATACCATGTATAAAAACAAACCCAACGGACTTTGTGGTAACGATGACTGTGGTCAGATGTCGGCATGGTATATTTTCAGTACCCTTGGCTTTTATCCTGTTTGTCCGGGCAGTAATCGTTATGATATCGGAAGTCCCTGCGTTGACGAAGCCAGTATCCGGCTCGAAAACGGCAAGAAATTCATCATCAAAGTAAAATCTTCCGGTGGGAAAGAGAATATTTACATCAAATCGGTTACCCTTAACGGAAAAGCCTGGAACCATCCGTGGATTACCCATCAGGATATTATCAACGGCGGCGAAATGGTATTTGTGATGAGCGATAAGCCCAATAAAAAATGGGGCGTTGAAAATAAATAGTAGATAAAGAATCTGAATAAAACGTTATTAATAATTAAAATGAACCGAAAAATATTTCTGACTTTTACATTTGCCTGTCTTTGCGGAGCAGCTTTCGCTCAAGCGCCTTCGGGCAATGATTATGCAAAATTTGTAAATCCTTTTGTGGGAACTCAGGGTGATGGCAACACTTATCCGGGAGCCGTTGTACCCTTTGGCTTTGTACAACTAAGTCCTGATACCGAAAAATGGGATTGGGGCGCTGCTTCCGGATACGAATATTCCGACAGTACGCTTTATGGTTTTAGTATGACACATTTCAATGGAACGGGTGTTCCCGACCTGGGTGATTTTTTGTTTGTCCCTTCCCTTGGGAAAGTAAAATATTTCTCTGGTCGTAAACAAAATCCCGATTCTGGTTACATCACCCGTTTTTCTCATGCCGGCGAAACCGCTTCTCCTGGTTATTATTCCGTTTCCTTGCCAAAGGATAACATCAAAGTAGAGCTTGCCGCCACTGAGCGGGCAGGCATCCTGAAGTTTACTTTTCCAAAGTCGGATAGCGCTAACGTGATGATGGATCTGAGCCATGTGCTTCGCTGGGATGTAGTATGGTCGAATATTCGTTTTGAAAACAACCAGTTGGTTACCGGTATGCACCAGGTGAAAGGCTGGGCAAAGGAACGCTATCTGTATTTTGCCGCAAGGTATTCTAAAGCCTATGACGATTGTGGCATTTACAGCGATGGGAAAAAGATGATTTATAATACATATCGCTTTCGTAGCCGTTACGAATCGGCAAGCAAAAATCTTCAGTATTTTACCTCTTACAAAACCAAGGACAAGGAAGTGATCATGATAAAAGTGGGCATTTCGGCCGTAAGTACCGAAGAAGCCCTGAAAAATCTGGATGCTGAAATCCCTGGCTGGGATTTTGAAAAAGTAATTTCGGATGCCCGCAACAAATGGAATAAAGAACTTCAAAAAATTGCTATCGAAGGCAGCAACACGGACAAAGAAACCTTTTATACTTCGATGTATCACGCTTTTCTTACGCCCACGCTTTATCAGGATGTGGATGGTAGTTACCGTGGTTTTGATCAAAACATCCATAAAGCAAACAACTTTACCAACTACACCGTTTTCTCACTTTGGGATACCTACCGGGCTACCCATCCGCTGTTTAATCTTATCCAGGCCGGACGCAACAACGACATGATAAAGTCTATGCTGGCACATTACGACCAAAGCGTGGATCATTTGTTGCCCGAATGGTCGTTTCACAACAATGAAACCTGGTGCATGATCGGTTACCATTCGGTATCGGTGATTGCCGATGCGTATCTGAAAGGTCTCCGTGGCTTTGATTATAAAAAAGCCTACGAAGCCATTAAAACCACGGCTATGAATCCCGATTACGACAATGTGCTCACCTATTCAAAGCTGGGTTATGTCCCCTGCGATCTGGAAAATGAAAGTGTATCCAAAACGCTTGAGTATGCCTATGACGATTATGCCGTTGCATCGATGGCAAAAGCTTTGGGTTACGACGAAGATTACCGTTACTTTTTAAAACGTTCGCAATCGTACCGCAATATTTTCGATCCCTCTGTCGGCTTTATGCGTGGCAAGGACTCCAAAGGTAACTGGCATGCCAATTTTAAGGCCGACAAATACGATGGGTCGCACGATTTTACTGAAGGTTCAAGTTGGCAATATACCTGGTATGTTCCCCAGGATGTACCGGGTTTGATAAGTCTGATGGGCGGTAAAAAGAAGTTCAGCGCTAAACTCGACTCTTTATTTATTGCCAATACCGACGAAAATGAAAAAGGAATAGAAGATATTCACGGTATCATCGGGCAATACTGGCATGGCAATGAGCCCAGCCACCATATCATCTTCTTATATGATTATGCAGGTCAGCCCTGGAAAACTCAGCAAAGGGTGCATCAGATTATGAAAACGCAATACGGCAATCAACCCAATTCCCTTTGCGGTAACGATGATTGCGGGCAGATGTCGGCATGGTATATTTTTAATGCTCTTGGATTTTATCCCGTTTGTCCGGTGGATGATTTCTATGCTATCGGCAGTCCGTGCGTAAAGCAGGCAACGGTTCAGTTGTCCAATGGAAAAACCCTGCAAATGAAAGCCAATAACCTTTCCGATAAAAACATTTATATCCAAAAGATGTTCCTTAACGGAAAACCATGGAATAAAGCCTTTTTGCCTTTCGGCGAAATCAAAGACGGCGGAAGCATCGTTTTTGAAATGGGAAGTAAACCTAATAAAAAATGGGGAATGTAAATTTTAGATTGCAGATTTTAGATTTTAGATTTTAGACTTCAGATTTCAGATTTGCGATTTTATGATTGATAATTTCAAAGGACAGGATTACAATAGTAATTAACAACAGACAGAAGCATCAGCGCGTAGCGCTTTCTTTTCAATTATTCAGAATTAATACGTTTAACAACAAATAATAAACAAATGAAATCAGAAAAATCAGTTTTTTTACTTTCAATTTTTCTTTTGTCTTTGGCCAGTGCCTGTAAAAAGGATGATAGTTCCGCACAAGCCAAAACGGATGAGAAAATTATCACCGATTATATTGCTGCACACAATCTCACTGCCCAGCGTACGGCTTCGGGATTGTATTATGTGATTATTAATCCGGGCACGGGGACTCAACCTGTGGCTTCGTCCACCGTAACCGTTAGTTATAAAGGTTATTTAACCAATGGCACCGTTTTTGACCAAAGTACTTCTGCTGGCATCACTTTTGGACTGTCCCAAGTGATCAAAGGCTGGCAGGAAGGCATCCCTAAGTTTAAAAAAGGCGGAAATGGCATTTTGCTTATCCCTTCCGCTTTAGGCTATGGCAAACAAGCAATGTCAACGATTCCTGCAAATTCAGTTTTAATATTTGAAGTTAAGCTGATAAATGTGCGTTAGTCATTGTTTTTTGGCTACATTGATTTAAAATTGTACTTTTGATTAGTCATTTTATCGATTCGATTATGCAACGAGGGCTTCTCATTCTTATCTTCATCTCTGCCGTTAATTTTCCGGCCTTTTCGCAATTTACAGCGACGGATATGAATTCAAATGCGCAAATGCTGAGGATTAAGCGTAATCATATCAAATCGTGCAGCGTGTTCGACTGGGAAAAGTATAAGAAAAAAGATTCCACCGGCTTGCAAATGCAAATATTTTATAATGGCAGGGGACAACGAACACGGGAAATCATCTTCGATGACTATGGCAAACCGGATACGCATACGGATTATGGTTACAATGCAAAAGGAAATATCATTGAAGAACGTACATTGATGGATTCAGGCGATTCCTCGTTTATTCAACGAAAAATATTTGAATACGATTCTGCCGGATTTCAAAACCGGATCATTAATTACGATAACGATGGAAGCATTCTTCTGGTTACCACCAATAATTTCGACGAAAACAGTAATCTTTCGCAATCATTCTTGTATCTGAACGACAGTACGCGCCAAAACATGATTAATTACGAGTACGACGACCGTGGAAACCTGTCGAAAAAGTTAGTGTATAAATGGTTTGAACTCGATTGGGTACTTATTGCTACCTATCTCCACATTTACGACCAACGAAACAACCTGATTGAAGTCTCGCTGGGAAAGCTTGGCAATGTAATCTGGTCCGATATCTACAAATACGATAGTCGCGGCAACATCATCGAATCCTTTGAACACGATCCGATGAATGTGAAGCTAAAACGGCATCATAAATTTGTTTACGAATACTGAAACCATTCAAAACCCTCAAGGTTTTTAAAACCTTGAGGGTTTATCTTCAAAGTTTTTCAAATCTTAAGGGTTTTATAACTCATTTCTCTTTTTTAATTTCAATCTCAGACATTCTCTTTTTAAATTCTTCAACATTCCATGTAAGATTCCAGAGTTTTAAATATTCTGATATGGGTTGAAGCCCTACCTGGGCACGTCGTTTATCAACATTATCCGGATCAATCATTGGAGATAAAACATATTTCCCCGTTTTAACATCCGTTTCAAGTTGACTTCCATAAATTTGTTTTTCGCCTTGAGCCAATAATACCCTATCCTGTAATAAAGCCAGGTAATTTGGCTTAGCATTACCTTGCATTACCGCATTTTGTAACATCGGAAGGTATTTAAGCTGTGTCTGGGTATTGGAATGCTGAATTACTAAAAAAAGAGTCTTATTTCCTGCTTCTCCAATTTTATCAGCCCCTAACCAGCCGTCATTATCAAGAATCTTTGTAACTTTTAATAAATTAATAGAGTCTTTTTCGTTAATGGTCTTCCATAAATCATTCATCTCATTTGAATCCCAACCATATTCTTTTTCTATCGTACTCGACTTTTCCCGGTATTCCTGGTCTTCCCTGTGTACAGTGTCTAAAATTGCAACTAATTGTTTATAATGCTCCAATTTAGTTTCATTTTTATTTTGCCCAAACAATTGGGTTAGAAATAAAACGGCAAGTGCTGTAATCAATATTTTATGTGTCATCCCCGTTTTTTTAATGAATGTTAACAAATCTCTCAAAACCCCCAGGGTTTCGCAAACCCTGGGGGTTTAATCAAATCAACTCATTTTCAAATTATCTTCTTTCTCTTCTTCTTTTTCCCATCCCCCGATAATCCTTGCATTGGTATATTCAATATAAAAATCGGGCTGTGGCATTTTATAATTAAGCATCATTTTATCAATACGCTCCTCAAGCATAACCACACAGTCATCAATTTCATTTTTCAATTGCCCGGTAACCGTTTTTAACACTTTCTGTTTTTCACGGCTGTTTGGAAGCATTGCTTTAAACAGCATAATTGCCGAATAGCATTCCGTAATCATTTCCTCAGTAATACCATAAGGAATCAGCGATTTGGCATATGGAGTAATCATTTCGAGAATACCAAGCAGGCGTTCAACAACAACCATTTCGCGTCCCTTGAGCAAGTCTTTCCTGCAGAAATCAAATTTTTGTTTCAGTTCTTTATTTTTTATTTCCGCCGCCCATGCAAAAATGGCTCCGACAATAGGTAACAAAAGGTTGGCAACTAATTTTTTCTGATTCAGTTTTGCATTGCCCGAGGGTTGTTTCAGCATTTCCTGCTTTTGGATCAGTTTTTCCGCTTTTCCCTTGCTTTTATCTAATTCCGTTACGGCCGTTTTCATCGGAACATTAGTTTTCCATAGCTCTTCCCGGTCAGATAGTATTTGCAATACCGTCAGGATCATTTTAAATTTATTTTCCAATCTCTTTCTCATCGCTAAATCATTTTAAATTAAGGTTGGTTTAAACATATCTTTGGCTGAACAAAACCCTTTAAGGTCTTAGTATGGTCCTTCGTTCCCTTTATGGTTTAAAATAAATTGTATTGAAACACACATAGATAAAAATAACTACTCAAAATTAATCATTTTTTAAAAAATCTGTTTCTAAAAACATAAAATATTTATTAACAATTAAGTGCGATTTATTAACAATAACAGATTAGCTAATCCGGGCGTGATAATGTGAATTAAGAAATGAAATCTCCTCTGTGCAACTCAGTAAATTCTCTGTGCAACTCTGTGTTATAATATTTTAAATTACACGGAGAACCACGGAGTTTTACTATTTATATTTTTTTATTTCATTCTTTAGTAACATTCCATTAAAATTAGTGTGATCATAAGAGTTTCTTTCTTGCTAAATTAATCATACAAATCAAAAAATGAAATCTCCTCTGTGCAACTCTGTGCTTCCTCTGTGTAACTCTGTGTTATAATATTTTAAATTACACAGAGAACCACGGAGAATTCACAGAGAACCACGGAGTTTTACTATTTATATTTTTTTATTTCATTCTTTAGTAACATTCCATTAAAATTAGTGTGATCATGAAAGTTCCTTTCCTTGCTAAATTAATTATACAAATCAAAGATTGAAATCTTCTCTGTGCAACTCTGTGCTTCCTCTGTGTAACTCTGTGTTATAATATTTTAAATTACACGGAGAACCACGGAGTTTTACTATTTATATTTTTTTATTTCATTCTTTAGTAACATTCCATTAAAATTAGTATGATCATAAGAGTTTCTTTCTTGCTAAATTAATTAAATAAATTAAGAATTGAAATCTTCTCTGTGCAACTCTGTGTTTCCTCTGTGTAACTCTGTGTTATAATATTTTAAATTACACGAAGAACCATGGAGTTTTACTATTTATATTTTTTTATTTCATTCTTTAGTAACATTCCATTAAAATTAATATGATCATGAAAGTTTCTTTCTTGCTAAATTAATCATACAAATCAAAAAATGAAATCTTCTCTGTGCAATGCTATATTTCTTCTATGTTCTTTGTGAAATCCTTCGTGCCCTTTGTGGTTAAATTTTAACATATTAATCCACACAGAGCACAAGAACAATAATAAAGATTAAATACCTGCTTTAGAGGTTTGTTCCTATTGAATTAACTTGATCATGACATCATTTTTATTTTTACAATGAGATTATGATTATGAACTCCGGTTAAGACTACTATTTTAATCCAATCAGATATTATTCACCGGATTATTTCCAGTTGATCACCGGTATTATTTAATGGAAGCGGGAAGATTTCTATTTTTAGAGCGTATATTTTTATTGAAAGGGGAGATATTTTAATTGCAAATGGATATTTCTTTATTACAACTCTTTAAATCCATATCGTAACTCTTAAAATCTTTATTGTAAACTAATATATTCTTATTGCAACTCTGTATAATTTTATTGCAAATGCTTAATTTCTGATTGTAAATTAATATATTCCCATTGTAACTGTGCATTTTCTGATAGTAAGTGAGTAAATTTCAGTTGTAATCCAATCATTTACCGACAGAATCCACAATAATAATGGGCTTTTGAAGATTAAATTTCTTGCTCATCTTTTCCTTAATAATGGATAAGTAAAGTTTCCGTCCTTCATAGGTCTTTTCTTCAATAAATTCATTTCGAAAAGCATCATTTATTAAGCTAATCCGTAAACCTGAATAAATTTAAGGATTTTGATGCTCGCTATCTTTACCAAATCCTGTTTTTTTCAAATCTTCTTCATCGCTGACTTCAAAATAATGAGTTGTCATGTCCTAAAATTCAACATCACTGACTTAGATAAGAACTTAAAATTAATTATAAAAACAAAAAGAGCCGGATATCTTTCCGGTTTTTTCTATAATCCTTCCTTTTTCAACACAACAGTCCGGTAATTTTTATTATTCCATTGAATAATAATATCCCGGAACTGGGCATAGTCATCTCCGGAAATTATTTTTTTGAGGAGACTGGCCGAGCGTTTTATGATAATGCTATGACCTTCCTGGTGGATGTTTATCTTCAATCTGGCGACTTTATTTTCTGTTTCGATATTCACCGGTTTATTGACTAAAACGTATCCTTCCGGAATCTGAATGCTGTATTGATAATTTTCTTCAATGATCTCTGGAATTTCAATGGGTATTTTGCGATCCTGAATTAATGTGGCAGTCAGATGCCAGTCGTCGATGCCGTTGCGTAGCACCGGAAGATCGAATAGCCAGTAATTATTTGACTGTTGATTCAGCGCGTTTTCTTTTGAGATGTCGAGTTTTCCTTTGGTAACATCTACTTGCAGTCGGGTAAGGCTTGCTTTTGAAATGTCCTTTGCCGAAATTCCTCCGTTCAGATAATTTTTGATATGCGAAGAATCCCTGACGAGGTCGAAAAACGGATTGCAGGCATTTTTCATTTCTATCGTGCAATTTCCTTTCAGTGTATTATCCGACGGAGCCCAGTTGAATTCGCCGTCAAGCGACAATTCGTTTTTTATAAAAGGATTTATAAAATTGGAATAGTTATGGTCGAGCCTGATAAAAGTGCATCCTCCATCGATATAGACGTGATTGGTTATATCTTTCTGGTCGGGCGAAATAAGAAGCATTTCTGACTTTTCGGGCTTGACCTGAACTGAAATATCAGCAATAAAGCTACCGATTTTTTGATCAAAATAGGCGGTAGTAAAGCCCATCATCGGAGTGGCTTCTATGCCTGCATAGTTTAAAATGGCTGAGAGCAGGATGGCTTTTTCGAGTTTGGTTCCTCCGTTGGAATTCCAAACCCTTTCAGGCGTGCGCGGATTATAACCGTAGGAAGCCATCGGGAGTGGAATGCTGGAAATTTCGGTGGCAACCAACGACTGGACTTTGAGCATCTTGTTTACATCATTGTTTTCGCCTTTCAACAACTCGTCTACTTTCGCTTTGATGGCGGGAGTGAGACCGGCATTAAAACCAGGCTTGGACGTCATCCATTGTATGGCCGTTTTCATGTCCGTAGAACTGAAAATTAAACGGGGAATGCTGTTCATGTTCCATTCCTGGAAGTTTTCGTTGCTTAACGGAGCTACATTCCGGAATACCCACTGATAAACATCCATCTTGCCTTCTTTTTGCTTTTTGGGTTGTTGTGTACTGTTGTACAACTGGTAATTCAGTGGTTTGCCTGCCGGCATTTTAATTTTTATGATCAGTTCTTCCACTGGCGAATTTTCGCCTACCAGTTCCTTTCCCATCAGGAAGGGAATAAAATCCTTGTTGGAGGTAAGGCTGTAATCGAGATGGATAACCGCGCCGGTTTCGGTAGCGGTATGTGTTACTACCATTTCCCGCATCTGATTAAAATCAGCATTATTGGCAGCAGCAGAAGGCAATACTTCATTAAAGGCGTTGTTCGGAGTTTTTACAGTCTTGCCATCGGCAGTTACGGTGAATGCCTTGTTGATAGAGAGCTTTTGGTATTGCGGATTATAAACGATAAAGGTTTCGCCATAAAGCCGGTTGAACGACATCTGCGAAAGCAGTTTTAATTGTTTCTCGAGATGGAATTCGGTGCTGCCGTCGGGTTTCAGTGTATATTCTTTGACTAATTTTGTATAAATAGCATCTTCATTTTGATTCTGGGCTTTTGCCGGAACGATGAGTATGCCGGCAATAATTATGGTGGCGATTAATCGGAATAGTTTCATTTTTATTAATAATTTTAATACGATTCGGAATTACAATTTTTTAAATTTGGCAATAAACGGCTTTTCACCTAACGCTTTCTGGGTATCTACGCATTTTTTAAAATCTGGCCAGTCGGCAGGTTCATAAACGCGTTTACCAAATACCGAAGTCTGGTTTATTTTTAAAATATTGCCTTGTTGTTGCCATGCGAATTTACCGGAATTGCTCCTTCCGTTGATTCCCGTTGCACTGAACGGGTTTTCTGCCACAGCGCCGTCGGGCAGGGTGATGGTTTCTTCTATTTCCACCTGGCGCGAAGTCCGGTCGCGGAAGCCGTAATTACGTTGTTCTACAGAAGTGTTCCAATATAAATATGGCATAGCGGAGGCAAATAGTTGCTTAGTGGTTACCGGATTAAAAATCAATTCATCTTTTCCTGCAATTGCAAAACCGGGAATAGTAAACTCAACGGAAATCAAGATGGGACCGGCTATGTAGTTGTAAGGATCGCCGAAATCAACCTTGGTAACATTGGCTGATGGAAAATTTCTGAGAAATTCCTTTTCAATTTTTGTTCCCCAGTCTCTTTTAAAGGAATAAGTAAACATTCCCCGTATGGCAGCATCCGATTGTCCTTCGGCCGTAAGCGTTAGTTTTCCGCTGAGGTTTCCGTTTTCGTCCAGTTTCGATTCTACATTTATATGCACGTAATGGTTGTCGGGCGATGAAACCGGCGTAATTTTTAAATCGGCACCTTCGGGTATGCCCATCAGGTAGTTCTGCTGTTGTTCAGCGCTCGACCACAGCTCGCGTAGGAAAGGTACCCAGGTAGCATCGAGCAATTGATATTCTCCGTTACGACGTTTTACCACGGTAACGCAGTGATTAAACTGGTCGGCAGGGATGTAATCAATGCGCGAACCCGCCATTGTCATGGCAGGATAGGCTTCAAAGCCAGCAGCACGCAACATGGATATTAGCATACCGGCTTTGTCCTTACAGACACCGCAACGATCGGTAAAGTCCATCTTGCAACTATGCAAAGTGTATCCTTCGCCCTTGCCCATGGAAATGCCCGAATAGCGCATATTATCGGCTACCCAGTGAGTGAGCGCGGAAATGCTATCAAGTTCCGTAGGGGCGTTTTTTACAATTTCACTGACTTTCGCCCTGACTTCCGGTGTAGGATCAAAACTATGATAGTCTTCATTTACCTTATTAAACCAAAGCGATTTGGCTTTCCAGTCGGGACTGGTGGATAGCAGAAGCTTGGGAGCCACATCATCCCATGCCACCATGTTGGGTTCACTTTTCAGCGGCAGAATGTTTTGTGCCGAAAAAGCATAAAGCGTCGTATTGTCCATGAAAAGCACTTTGGAAGTGCATTCGCCATTATAAAACTCATATTGTATGGTCTTATCCTTGGGAACATAAACCTGATATGATTTGGTAAGGGTGGGTTCGCTGCTATAAAAAGGAACGATATCGTAGAAATTTCCACGCATGGGTGGAATATACTTTTCATCGTCGTCCTGCTGAAGCAATGCGTAAGTAAATCCTTTTTTAAAGATAAATACTTCCACGGCATCGCCCGGCTCAAGTCGTCCTACTTCTGCCATCTTTTCGCGGGCTCCCCAGTAAATTGCCCTTGCAGGAGCGGGATAATCGAGTACGGAAGAAGGATTTATTTCCTCGGTAGTACCGTTATTACGATAAATCACTACTTTGCGGATTTCAACGTAAGCCGATAAAGGATCGTAGCCATATTTCACAGCTTTCATCTGCAAGGCTCCCTGAGGAGTAAGGATTTTTGTCAGTTGATGAATGGTATAATACGATAGACCGCTTTCCTGAACATCTGCACGGGTGCTGTCGAATAATATCAGCAGGTTGCTGTTGGGATAGTCCGTTGCATTGCCCGAATTCCGGATCAGATCGCGTACGGGTGAAGCCTGCAACAGGGAAACAGTCAGAAAAAGAGAGGATAGGATAAATAGTTTTCGAAACATCTTTTACACATTTAATTTGAGACGGTAAAAGTAAAAGATTTTTAACCCGGATAATTCAGAAATTATAAAATTATCCGGAAAATTATCCATCAGCCGTTTATTCCAAATGGGAAATATCGCCTGCCATTAGAATGTTATATTTGGAAATACTGGAAAAATCGATGACTGTCAGGCTTGTTTCCCGTATCGGAGGAAGGTCCCAGATATTGCCGGGGGCCGTTTTATACAGAAATGAAAGTAGTGATAAAATTAAAATGGTATGCGTAACGATTAAAACATTGCCGGTATGTACCCGTATAATATCGGTTATACCTCTTATGGCCCTTTCCTGTACTTCGGCTATCGTTTCTTTATCGTTATGCAGTGTATCGTCTTTTCCTGGAACTTTCCAGAAGTTGTCGTAAGCCACAGGGTCTTCTTTCTTTATTTCTTCAAATTGCCGGCCTTCCCAACTGCCGAAATTCATTTCGTGCAAGTCGTTACTAATATTAATGTTTATATGGTCAGGATTAAGGATGCCTGCCGTGGTTAATGCCCGTTGGCTGGGGCTTGAATAAATAGCCTCGAACCGAATCCCCTTTAGCCGGTCGCGCAACAGTTCCGCATGACGGATTCCCTGTTCGGTGAGCGGAGAATCGAGCCATCCCTGGATCCTTTTTTCTTTATTCCATACGGTTTGCCCATGACGGGTAATATACAATCGTGTCATAAATGAGTCATTGAACATTCATTCAACGTCAGAAAACAGTAAACATTGCCTGAAGCTAAGTTAAATAAATTTCATGGATAAATTGCGTTTACCATTCATCATCTTCTTTTTTTCCGAAATTTGCATCATGGTTACAAACAAAAATATTTCCATCCGTAATGCTTCCGAGAACAATCTGAAATCGGTAAGTCTCGAGATTCCTCAAAAAAAATTAGTGGTCGTAACCGGAGTTTCGGGGTCCGGCAAATCGTCGCTGGTATTCGATGTTATTTATCGTGAAGCCGAAAGTCGTTATTTGGGCTCTCTTTCTTCCTTTGCCCGGCAGTTCCTCGGCAAAATGAGACATCCGGATGTGGAAAAGATTTCCGGGCTCTCACCTGCCATTGCCGTAAGCCAGAGATCGGTGGTAAGCAACCCTCGTTCAACGGTAGGTACCATCACCGGCATTTACGATTATTTGCGTCTGCTTTTTGCCCGTTTGGGAAAACCGGAGAATTCCGATTTTAAGATAAACCGCAGCCTTTTCTCATTTAATTCTCCTTCGGGAGCTTGCCCCGTTTGCAAAGGATTGGGCGTTGAAGATAAATTAGATCCGGATTTAATTATTGCAGACCCCGGCAAGAGTTTGCGTCAGGGCTGTATGGTGATCACGGCCCCTAACGGATATATCATTTATTCGCAGGTAACCATGGATGTGCTGGATGAAGTATGCCACGCCGAAGGATTTTCTGTGGATATTCCCTGGCAGGACCTGACGTCGGCACAGAAGGATATTATCTTTTACGGAAGCGATAAAATAGAAATTCCTTACGGAAAACATACCCTCGAATCGCGTATGCGCTGGAGCGGGATCACTGCCAAGCCTCGCGAGACCGGATATTACAAGGGCATCCTCCCGGTAATGGAAACCATACTGCAACGCGACCGTAACAAGAACATTCTCCGTTTTGTGCGTACAGTAAAATGTGCTGCCTGCCATGGATCGCGGCTTAACGACCAGGCCCTTTCGGTAAAAATTAACGGACTGAATATTGCCGGACTTGCTTCGCTTCAATTGGACGAACTTCAGCTTACGCTAAACAAAGTGCCGTTCACCGGAAAAGAAGCAACGGTCGCCTTGCCCATCATCCACCGGATATCGAAACAGATAGACCTGTTGAAAAGGCTAGGCCTGGATTATCTTTCGCTGAACAGAGATTCTACTACCCTTTCGGGCGGAGAATCACAACGGTTGCACCTCGCCATGCAGGCAAATACCGGGCTCAGCAACATCCTGTATATTTTCGACGAGCCTTCCATTGGCTTGCATCCCCGCGATACCCTTCGCCTGATTGAAGTGCTGGAAGAGTTGCGCGATAATGGCAATTCGGTAATCGTAGTGGAGCATGATGATGAGTTTATACGTCATGCTGACTGGATTATTGATATGGGCCCTGCGGCCGGAGCCAATGGAGGATACGTTCTTCAGAATACCGATACTTCCCGTATTAATAAGCTGCCGGAAGCCGAAATCCTTAAAAGCCGTACGCTCTCTTTTTTAAAAGGTTTTGAAAAAATTCCTATGCCTGCCCATCGCAGGGAAGGGAACGGGATACTTTCGGTAAAAGGCGCCAAAGAAAACAATCTTAAAAATATTGATGTGGATTTCCGGCTCGAAGCTCTTAATGTAGTTACGGGCGTTTCGGGAGCCGGAAAATCAACGTTGACCAACCTTGTCCTGGGAAATTTCCTTCGGCATAAGCTTCATGGCGTGTCGGTAAATCCGGGCAAGTGCAACGCAATAAGCGGTTACGAATCCCTCAACAAGGTGATTACCATTGACCAGTCGCCCATTGGCAGAACGCCGAGAAGTAATCCGGCCACTTATACCGGACTATCCGATCATGTCCGCGATCTGTTTGCCGCTTTGCCATTATCAAAGATGAGGGGTTGGGATAAAGGACATTTTTCGTTCAATACCGCCGGCGGACGTTGCGAAGCCTGCCAGGGAGCAGGTTATCAGCAGATAGGCATGCACTTTATGGGTAACGTGGAAATACTTTGCGACGAATGCAACGGAAAACGTTTCAACAACGATACCCTTGAAGTGGCATATAACGGCAAAAACATTTCCGACATTCTCGAAATGAGCGTGGCCGAAGCTATGGAGTTCTTTGCCGGCAATCCCCGCATCATGCGTTATATCACTACGCTGAATGATCTGGGATTAGGATATATCAAACTGGGCCAGCGTTCATCAACCCTTAGCGGAGGCGAAGCACAGCGGATTAAACTGGCTACCGAACTCGCCCGTCCGCAATCGGCACATACGCTGTATATCCTCGATGAACCCACTACCGGACTCCATCAGGCAGATGTGGATAATTTGCTGCTTGCCCTTTATGCGCTGATCGAACAGGGCAATACCGTAATCCTGATTGAGCATCACCTGGCGCTGATTGCCGCTGCGGATTATATTATTGATCTGGGTCCCGAAAGTGGAAACAACGGCGGGCAGGTGATCGCCCGGGGCACACCGGAGGAGGTTATTGAGAACAGTTTATCCTATACTGCACAGGCACTGAAGCATTACATGGAAGCATTAACTGTCGGTCAGTTTTCATCGTCTTCTTTGCCTGAAAACGTTGTTCATTCCGAAAGTAAAAAAACGGACGAGGTGATCCGCTTTACCGGAATTACCACAAATAACCTTCAAAATATCGACGTCAATATTCCTTTAAACAAAATAACCGTCCTTACCGGAGTATCAGGGAGCGGTAAATCATCGCTGGCATTCGATACTATTTTTGCCGAAGGACAAAACCGTTTTATGGAGAGTTTTTCGACCTACATCCGTACGCAAGTCGGTATGAATGCGAAAGCTGATTTTGAAGAGGTATCGGGATTGACGCCAACCCTTGCGGTTGACCAGCGCACCATCTCGGCTAATCCACGGTCAACGGTAGGTACCCTGACCAGCGTTTACGATCTTTACCGTTTGCTGTTTTCGCGTGTCGCCCGTTCCTTCGACGGAAAGATACCCGGCACATCTTCGCTGTTTTCATTCAACCATCAGGCGGGTGCATGCCCGGCTTGCGACGGAATGGGCTACATTACGGTGTGCGACGCAGATATGCTCATTTCTCATCCCGACAAGGCTATCCTTACCGGCGCTATGGATGGAAGCAAAACCGGAAAATTCTATGGCGATCCTTTCGGACAATATGTAGCAACTCTTAAAGCCGTTGGGCGGAAGCATCAAGTTGACTTTTCCAAGCCATGGGCGGAACTTACCCTGCCGGAAAAGAATTTAGCCCTCCTTGGCACAGGAGACGAAATTTATGAAGTGAATTGGCAATATCAGCGAAGCAATACCCGTGGTGAATATCATTTCAAAGGAAAATGGAACGGGCTGCTGAGCTTGGTTAATGAGGAATATGATCGCAAACATGCCGATCAACGTGGGCAAAGCATGCTTCCACTGATGAAGCAGCAACCCTGCCATACCTGCGATGGAACCCGACTTACACCGGAAGCCCTGCAGTTTACCATTGGCACGATGAATATTGCCGGATTATCGGCGCTCCCCGTTTCTGAAGCATTGGACTTCTTCCGGCATATCTACAAGGCGCTGAAAGAGCCTTCTCAGATTAAAATTGCCCAGGCCCTGGTGGAAGATATTATCCGGCGGTTGGAGTTCATTGCCGGACTGGGCTTGTCGTATCTCAGCATCGACCGTCCTTCCGTTAGTCTTTCAGGAGGGGAGGCACAGCGTATCCGCTTAGCATCGCAGTTGGGTAGCGGGCTTACGGGCATCACTTATGTGCTGGACGAACCTACTGCCGGACTGCATCCTTATGATACCGGGCGGTTGATAAAAATGTTGCGGACTTTACAACAAACGGATAATACGCTGGTAGTCGTGGAACACGATCCTCAGGTGATTCTTTCGGCGGATTACATCATAGATATGGGACCCGGTGCCGGTAAAAACGGCGGGAATATTATCGCCGAAGGTACGCCGGACGAGATAATACACAACCCCAATTCACTGACCGGAAAATATTTGTTAAAAAATAACAGTTTTCCTCTGCCGACCGCAAATATCCTGAAAGCCGGATTAAAGATAAAAGATGCCTTTGCCAACAATCTGAAGCATTTCGATGTGGAAATACCTTCCGGGGGCATGGTGGCGATTACCGGCGTTTCGGGAAGCGGGAAATCGAGTCTGATTTATGACGTCATCTACGATTCGTATAAAAAAAACAAAGCCTGCGGATGCTCGTCCATCAGTGGTTTCGAACATTTCGGACAGTTGATAGCCGTTGGCCGGAAGTCGCAGTTTACGGCTCCGGGAGGAACCCCTGTAACCTTTACCGGGCTCTTCGACCATATCCGCAGTTTGTTTGCCGCTACCGATGATGCAAGCCGTTTGCATCTGCAAAAAAAACACTTTTCGTTTAATGATAAGGAAGGACGCTGCGAAAGCTGCGGGGGAACCGGCAAAACAAGGGTGAGTATGGATTTTCTTTCGGATGTAGTCAGCGTATGCGAGCAATGTAAAGGCAGGCGTTACCGCGACGAAATCCTTGCCTGCCACTATCATGGAAAGGATATTGCCGAAGTGCTGGAGATGACGGTGGAAGAATCCGCCGGATTTTTCGGTAATCATAAAAACCTTTGCCAGCAATTGGATGTACTGCAAAAGGTAGGACTGGGTTACCTGCAACTGGGGCAGCCTCTCGATACTCTTTCGGGTGGGGAATCGCAACGGCTGGTGCTTGCTACCGAGCTGATGAAATCCACAAAAGGCAACACGCTTTACCTTTTCGACGAACCTTCCAATGGATTACATTTCGGCGATATTGAATACCTCCTCCGGCTTTTCGAACAACTGGCTCAAACCGGAAACACGCTGCTGATTATCGAACACAATCAACAGATCATCCGTCAAGCCGACCGGGTCATTGACCTGGGACCGGAAGGTGGAAATAAGGGCGGGTTTATCGTTGCACAGGGAACTCCGGCAGAGATCATGCAAAATCCACTATCACTAACCGGAATATGCTTAAAAGACGCTTCAGGATATAATTGACCGATCGAAAAGAAGCCCTTTATCAAAACCAATAGGTAAGAACACGACCAGAAAACGATTACTTTTGTCCGATAATTATACATCATGAAGCACCTTGCCATTTTTGCCTCGGGCAGCGGAACCAACGCCCAGAACATCATCGAATATTTTAACGAAAAGGGTATTGCCGAGGTATCGCTTATCCTGTCCAACGACAAAAATGCGTACGTGCTGGAAAGAGCCAGAAAATACAACATCCCAACGGTAACTTTTAACCGCAAAACTTTTTACGAAACGGATGTTATCCCCGATTTGCTTCGCGAAAAGCAGATTGATTTAGTTGTTTTAGCCGGGTTTTTATGGAAGATACCTGGCAATCTGCTAAAAGCTTATCCTGACCGCATCGTCAATATCCATCCTGCCTTATTGCCGAAATACGGAGGAAAAGGATTTTATGGGATGAAGGTTCACGAGAGTGTGATTGCTGCCGGCGAAAAGGAAAGCGGCATTACCATACATTACGTAAATGAGCATTACGATGCAGGGCAGATCATCTTTCAGGCAACCTGCCCCGTGTCGGCTGAAGATACTCCGGAAAGCCTTGCCATAAAGGTGCATGCCCTGGAATATGCACATTTTCCGGGGGTAATTGCACGGTTAATTTAAGAAACAAAACCCCGAGGGTTTTTAAAACCCTCGGGGTTTAATTGAAAAAAAATTTTTCATCCGTGATAGCCGCAACCCAATCCGGCATCCTGTTTTAAACTCTTCCAAGTCCTACGGACTTTGGAAGGTTAGTAAAAAACCTTCCAGAGAGCAAAGCTCCTGGAAGAGTTTAAAAAAAGTATTACTTCACCGCTTTCAGTGCAACATCTGTAGCGTCAAGCAATGGTTTTATCGAGATTTCGTTGCCTACGGCGCCCTTCATCCAAACCTGAGGGATAAGCCGTCCCTGTTTGAACATGCGATCCACTTCCGATGCAAAATTCTTTCCTTTCATAAAACCATCCACCTGGAAATTGATCAAATGGCCTATCGGGTAATTGGGCAGGTAAAGCGGATTGTCTATCATGTGCGAATAAACGGCAAGAATAGGTTCGTCCTTCATCCCGAATACCGGTGCATAATATTTGTTCCATACTTCTTTAGCGGAAGCAATAACGGCTACTTTCAACTGGGCTGGCGTGGCATTGGGGTTGGCATACATCCAGTTCCAGACCTGCATATCAACCAGCGAAACACCCATGATTTCGTAACTCATCCAGATGGCATCGAGGGACGCCAAATGTTCCTTGTCGGGATTATTGTCGTTTATTCCAAGCAGTTCGAGGTCGCGGTTCTGGAAGATGAAAGCGAGGGCTTCGGTAAATGCCGTATTGGGAACGCCCGACATCATATAGTTATCGATATCGTAAAGGTCAATGGTCTGTTCCACATTATGCCCGAATTCATGAACGGCGATGTTGTATCCTTTGTAGTTCATCCCTTTTTCGGCAATGCGGGTACGCAGGCGTGCTTTGTCGCCCTTCATGGCAGCCTGGGCGGCATGGCCTGAGCCACGGGCAGGATCAACCTGAATCTTGGAGGTAATATAGGCTGCACGTTCGGCTGACCAGCCAAGCTTTTTCAGGATGTTGACCGTATTCTTTTCAAAAGCGGCAGTATTGGGATACAGCTTGGATGTTTTAGCCGTCAGATCATCTTCATTCAGCGAACTGCGCGATTTGAATCCGTCGTACCAGATGTCGAAGGGCTGAAGTTTACGTCCGAGGCGTTTGCTGATGAGATCGGCTACCTGTTTTATTTCGGGAGCGGTAATCAAGCTGGTGAAAAGTTTTTCCACGTCGGCTTCCGGAATCTCCATTCCCAGCTCAAAGGCACGCTGACTATAGGTAGGATAAACAGGATAATAGGGATCAACGGCTTTTTCGGCTTTGAAATCATTCAGCAGCATTTCATAGCGTTTATCGGGTTCGGAAGTAAACTGGACTTCTTTGCCATTTTTCATCACTTTGTTGTCGGCCGGATTCCACTGGTAATCCTTGTTATTGATCACCATTTCGGGAATGCTCTGGTCAATGATGCGTTTCATCACGGAATAAATCATTTGTTGCTTAGCCAACCCGTCGGGTTTGCCGTAGTGCGATTTTAATTCATCGCGCAAGCCCCAGTGGGTAATAAGTTTCATATCGGCGGGAAAATATGTCTTTCCGGTTTTGTCCACCAGGTTACCCATCATGATGTTATACGAGGAGATGTATAAATCACTTTTGGCAAGAGCTTCAGTAACTTTCTGGCTCAATTCCGCGGGAACGCGTGAAGTAAACACATCGCCCATGCGGGCATACGCCCATTGGGTGCGGTTCCATTGAGGAGCCAGGTCGGTTTTCTCCTTCAAGGTATAACAGGGAAAATTGAGAATGGTGATAAAAGCAACCTTGTTTTGAAACATGTCGTCGGTAAGATGTGCCGAAGGCGAATAGGAGGCCATTAACTCGTCTATGGGTGTAAGTTCGCCCTGATCGAGATCAACCGGAATGCGAAGATCTAATCCCATTTTGTTGTAGTTGCCCCAGAGGACTTCAAAGGCAGTCTGAAGTTTGCTGAAAAGCACTGTACGCTTAGCGGTATCGGCCATAAAATTGTCGGTGCAGAATTTTTCAAAATCCTTGTCGCTGCCATCGGCAGAGCGCCAGAGTGCAGCAGCCTGGGTAACGCCTTTTTCGAGACGTGCCTTTACGGATTCCCCATATTTGGCCGTAAGGTCTTTGATTACTTTATCAACGGTAGTTTTCGTAATGGAAGAGGCCTCGCCGGTGGCGGGTTGCGTTCCTTTGTTTTTGCATCCGCTAATGGACATCACCAGCGGAATTGCCATGAGAATCATCATTTTTTTCATTTGTTATTAATTTTATTTGTTATTGGTCAAATGGAATATCCATAAAATATCATTCTCGGTTGGTATAGACATAGCCCTTATGGATATTTCATCGGGTTGTTTGTTTGGGTGAATATTTTTTCAAAAATACAAATTTTTACGAAATCATCAGGTTACAGCCTCTCAGGTCGCTGTCGTCGAAGCGCCCCAGGACTTCAAAGGTACCGTCGGGATGACGCTTGCCCAAATCCTGGGTAGCGATAAAGGAACAGCTATGAAAGTTGGCGAGGTCAATCACGTTGATGCCTCCGGTTTTTCCGTCGGTTGTCGGCGAAAGCGGGTCGTGGGTGTCGCGGATCAGGATTTTCATCCATGGCGGTGTCGAAAAAATGCCGTTTCCGGAAGAATAAGCCTGCGAGAAAAGCTCGGTCATGCCATATTCGGAATGAATAGTCCCGACGCCGAAACCTTTGCACAGCTTTTCATGAAGCTCATCGCGTATCAGTTCCCTGCGTCTGCCTTTCATGCCCCCGGTTTCCATGATGATCAGTCCGGGAAAATCAATAGAAAAATTTTCAATAAAATCGAGCAAAGCAAAGCTGACGCCGATCAACAAGGTTTTTTGTTTCCGTTTTGCGCTATCCGATAGTTTTACAGCCAATTCATTCAGATTATGCAAATAGAAACCGCTATCGGGATGCCGGCTTTCGGCAATCAGCCGCTTCACCATGTATACCAGCGACGAACCTTCCCGTTCGAGATAGGAGGGAAGCAGGGCAAGGATGCAATAGCCGGAAGGCTGGCCGTAAAATAATTGAAATCCTTTCAGAAAACTTTTTTCGTACACTTCACCATCAACCACATAATGCTTGCTGAGTCCGGTTGTCGAGGTTCCGCTGCTCGAAAAATAAGCACTGACAGCCGTCTCGCCGGTTACAATACGATGATTTTTGAAAAAAGAGATAGGCAGGAAGGGAATTTGCGAATAATGATTTATACCGGCCGCAGCTATTCCCAAATGATCAATAAATTGACGATAAATACCATTATGCCGGTATTGAACGTTAAATAGTTCGACGGACAGACGGTTAAACTCATCGTCCGAAGTGATGTTAAAGATTTGCTCTTTAAATTTTTTGAAGTAATCCATCAGAAAATATTGGCGACTTGCAATTTTTAGTAATTTTAACCCGTTAAAAATAGGCATGAAAATTTATTCAAAAATAGTATTTTTTAGCATAACCTGCCTGCTCACCGTGCTATTTTCGTGTTCCAAACCCAAACTATATCCGGTGGAACCGCAAATCAGTTATCAGGGATTTACCCTGCTTCTGAACCAGGATAGCATTACCGAAAAAGGCGTGCTGAAATTTTCGTTTACCGACGGCGATGGCGACATCGGTTTAACACAGGCCGATACGCTTCCTCCCTACGATTTCAACTTGTATATTACTTATTTTGAGAAACAAAACGGCGTTTATAAAAAAGTTGACTTAGCTTCTACGCTCAATGGCCGTATTCCAATACTAACCCCCGAAGGAGATGTTAAATCCATTAAAGGCGATATTCAGGATACCCTTTTTATAAATAATCCATTGTCAACGTTCGATACCATAAAGTATGAAATATACATCGTCGACCGGGCGCTGCACAAAAGCAATGTGATTCAAACTCCCGACATCGTCGTAAAAAAACGATGAACCCTGCATCTCGGGTATTCGGGACAAATACGGATGTAAATCACACATATGAGTTTTATCCAGCCTCAGATTTTTAATTATTTTCGGATGAAAATACCGTTAAACTAAGTACTTTTGCGGCGTTAATTTTTATTGAATTATCTTTAAGCCTTCCATCCATTATGAAGAATCCCTACTTTGCAAACAGGCAATATATTATCATTGGAACCTTTTTGTTGGTAGGACTAATTTTTATTTTACGGTTGTTTTATATCCAGATAATTGACAAAAGCTATTCTTTATCAGCCAACAATAATGTGCTACGTTATGTAACTCAATATCCTGGGCGGGGTTTGATATACGATCGCAAAGGCAAATTACTGGTTTATAACGAAGCTGTTTATGATCTGATGGTAACGCCCAATCAGGTAAAGAATATTGATACCATGGAGCTTTGCCGTTTAATTGGCATTGATTACGATGGGTTTATCGAACGGATAGAAAAAGCACGGGTTTATTCCCCGTATAAAGCTTCACCTTTCGAAAAGCAAATTTCTAAAGAAGCTTATGGTTATCTGGAAGAGAAACTGTATCGATTCCAGGGATTCTTTGTTCTTCCACGAACCATACGCCAATATCCTTATCCTATTGCTGCTCACACTCTTGGTTATATTGGTGAAGCCACTCAGGGAGTGCTCGACAAAGATTCCTATTACAAACCTGGAGATTACATCGGGATAAGCGGGATGGAGAAATCGTACGAAAAAGAATTGCGTGGGCAAAAGGGGATGAAAATTCGCATGGTAGATGTGTTTAACCGCGAAATGGGTAGTTTCCAGAATGGTAAATATGATACCACCGCCGTAATGGGCGAAAATTTGTATACCTCTCTGGATGCCGATTTGCAAACTTATGGTGAATTACTGATGAAAGGTAAGCGGGGTAGCATAGTAGCTATTGACCCTTCCAACGGAGAAATCCTGGCTTTTCTTTCCAGCCCAACCTACGATCCCAACTTGCTAATTGGCAGGGTAAGGGGCGAAAATTATACAAAACTAAACGAAGATCCGTTAAATCCATTGATTAACCGGGCTATCATGGGTCAATATCCTCCGGGCTCCACCTTTAAAATAGTTAATGACCTTATTGGATTGCAGGAAGGAACGCTTACGCCGGAAACGTATTATTCCTGTCAGGGTCCGACAACCTCTCCTATAAAATGTACTCATCACCATGTGTCGCCTCTTGATTTGAAAGAAGCTATCAAACAATCGTGTAACCCTTACCACTGGCAGGTATTCAGGGCAATCCTTCAAAAACGTTCCTCTGGGTCAATAAAAAATGCCTATGATGCCTGGTACCGTCATGTAAAAAGCATGGGTCTGGGCGCAAAATTTGGTTCCGATTTACCCTTTGAACTCAGCGGGAATATCCCCCCATCGTCGAGATACGATAAAATGTATGGCAAAGGACATTGGAATGCGATGACGGTACGCTCGCTTTCTATCGGTCAGGGAGAAATATTATTGACACCCATACAATTGGCTAATCTGGCAGTTATTATTGCCAACCGCGGTTTTTATTATACGCCGCATTTGGTTCGTTGGGTAGGTAAAAAAGGGAATTTTGTTCCCCGTTTCCGGGAAAAACATATAACTACCATTGATAGAAAAAATTACGAAATTATTGCGGAAGCCATGTTCCAGGTTGTTGAACATGGTACTGCCGCATGGTATAAACTTGATAGCATTCCGATGTGTGGTAAAACCGGTACAGCCCAAAATCCTCACGGACGCGATCATTCCCTGTTTATTGCCTTTGCTCCCAAGGATAATCCCAAGATTGCCATTTCGGTAATTGTGGAAAATGCCGGGTTTGGCGCCACATGGGCCGTGCCTATCGCCAGCCTGATGATCGAAAAATACCTTACCGGAAAAGTAAAACGAAAGGATGTGGAACAACGTATGATTGATTTTAATCTTTTATCGGTAAAATGAGAGAGCAAAAAAATACATTCGCCAATATTGACTGGATTTTGGTGCTGATGTACCTTGTCTTAGTACTGATGGGAATGGCAAATATTTATGCTGCCGTGTATAACGAGGCACACAACAATCTTTTCGACATTTCGCAAAGCTATGGAAAACAACTAATCTGGATAGCCATCTCCTTTGTAATAGCTCTCTTCTTGCTTATTATAGATGCCAAATTTTTTTCGCAGTTTGCCTATTTGATATATATTGTCTGTATATTCATGCTGTTGGTCGTTTTGGGTATGGGTCACGTTATATCTGGCTCAAGGTCATGGATAAAGATAGGCAGTTTTGCCTTGCAGCCGGCTGAGTTTGCCAAGTTTGCCACCTGCCTTGCCCTGGCAAAATATTTAAGCTCTCCCGATACCAACCTCAAGCATTTCAGGGATAAAGCTATTCCTATGATCATTTTATTGATACCTATGCTAATGATTTTTTTGCAGAATGATACCGGTTCGGCATTGGTGTTTTTCGCCTTTGCCCTGGTGATGTACCGCAAAGGATTATCAGGTAAACTATTGCTTATTGGGGTAATCGTTACTATTCTATTTTTAACCACCTTGCTTTTCGATGCATTAATTGTTGCTGGGGTTATCGCAGGCATTGCTCTGGTGTTGTTGTTTTTTATCCGGCGAAACCGAAAAAATATCCTTTCACTTGTTGGTCTATTGGTCCTTACGGTAGGTTTTGTATTTACGGTAAATTATGCGTTTAACAATATCCTGGAGCTACATCAGAAAACCCGCATCAATGTCCTTTTGGGAAAAGAAATTGATCTGAAAGGAGCCGGATATAATGTAAACCAGTCCAAAATAGCTATAGGCTCCGGCGGTTTAATTGGGAAAGGCTACCTTAACGGAACGCAAACCAAATATAATTTTGTACCCGAGCAAAGTACCGATTTTATCTTTTGCACCATAGGTGAAGAATGGGGCTTTGCCGGAAGTTTAGCTGTCATTGCATTATTTATCAGCCTATTTATACGGTTGATTATCGTCGCGGAGCGTCAGCGTTCGGAGTTTAGCCGGCTTTATGGGTATGGGGTTGCATCCATCCTTTTCTTTCATTTCCTGGTCAATATCGGGATGACTATCGGACTGGCTCCGGTCATCGGTATTCCTTTGCCGTTTTTTAGCTATGGAGGTTCATCCCTGTTAGCCTTTACCCTTCTATTGTTTGTTTTTATCAAACAGGATTCGGGCAGGATGCAACTGGTTTAATCCTTTGCTTTATTGCTACCGGGAATGAATAAAAATTTCGTAATGTCCGGTGCCTATATTTCGGAAATTTTATGTAGATTTGTGTTACGGTTTGGATAACAAAAATTAAAAATTCAATGGTATGAAATGTCCATAAGGGCTATGCTCATACCAACCAGGAATGATATTTTATGGATATTCCATCTGGCCAATAAAAAATAAAATTAATTACACATGAAAAAAGATTTAAAAATAACCTTAGAAAATCTGGATGAAGTATTCCCCGAAAATTTCAGCCAGGAACAAATAGCCAAAGCAAAAACAATGTTTTTGAAGAAGTTGTCGGAAAATGCTCACCGGTTTTATGGCGGTAAAATTCAGACGGCGCCCAAGGCTCCTGTTTTAGGCTTCAATTGGTTTAATGTGTGGTATACGCCGGGAGTTTCCAAAGTCTCGACAACGATACGGGATAATAATGTTACCTCCTACGAACTTTCCAATCGCGGCAACTTGGTAGCCGTAATCAGCGATTCCACCCGTGTACTCGGCGACGGCGATTGTACACCGGCAGGTGGGCTGGGTGTGATGGAAGGCAAAGCTTTTCTGATGAAATATCTTGGCGGAGTGGATGCTGTTGCTTTATGCATTGATAGTAAGAATGAAAACGGGGAAAATGACCCCGATAAAATAATCCAGTTTGTAAAAATGGTTCAGCACAGTTTTGGGGCGGTCAATCTCGAAGATATTTCGCAACCTAATTGTTATAAAGTGCTGGATGTCCTTCGTGAAGAATGCGACATCCCTGTGTGGCACGATGACGCTCAGGGCACAGCCTGTGTAACCCTTGCCGGAATTATTAATGCGCTGAAACTGGCAAAAAAGAAAATCTCCGATGTAAAAATTGTGTTGTATGGCGCCGGGGCAGCCAATACTACTATCGCCCGTCTTCTCATCGCCGATGGAGCCAATCCTTCCAATATCATTTTATTTGATACAAAAGGTTCTTTACATTTGGATAGAAGCGACATTCAGTCCGATGCTCGGTTCTACAGGAAATGGGAACTTTGCCAAAAGACCAATATAAACAAAATAAAAACAATTGAGGAGGCGATGAAGGGAGCCGATGTGTTGATTTCATTATCCACTCCCGGCCCCGATACCATCAAGCCGCAATGGGTAAGTAGCATGGCCGACAAATCCATCGTTTTTGCCTGCGCTAATCCTGTCCCCGAAATCTATCCCTATGCCGCCAAAAAAGCCGGAGCGTATATCGTGGCTACCGGCAGAGGCGATTTTCCCAACCAAGTGAACAATTCCATTGGATTTCCCGGAATATTAAAGGGTGCACTGATGGTAAGAGCAAGTAAAATTACGGATACAATGGCGATAAAAGCGGCTCATTCCTTGGCTGATTATGCCGAAAAAAGAGGAATTAGTGTCGAGAATATTGTTCCCAAGATGGACGAAGCGGATGTCTTTCCTCAGGAAGCCGCTGACGTGGCAATGCAAGCTATTGAAGATGGTGTTGCCCGTGTTCATTTATCAAAAACAGAAGCATTTGAGAAAGCCAAAAGCGATATTGAATATTCACGTAAAATGACAGAAATACTTTCGGAACAGCATTTCATTGCTGATCCTCCCCAGGGAATGCTTCAGGAAGCTTTGGATTGGGCTATATTGCAGGTATCCTGATAACTATTCTGCGTTAAAGATTTTGCAGTCGAGTAAATATGGCGAATTGAAATGGGTCATTTCGCCGGCTTTTTTGCCCGGAATAGGCAACAGTCGTGCCGACAAAGGTTTGTTTAGTCTATTTGCCAGCGATGCCATGTCAAGCAGGATGGCTTCCAGTTTTTGTTCACTGATATTCCCCGGCAGGGGAACGGTATCCAGTCCGCATCCGCAAACGGCAGAATACAGGAGCAGGTTACTGATGGTATAAGTTCCGTCGCCGGCACGGGCTACCAAACCAGCATCTTCGCACACCGGAAGCATCAGCCCTGAATAACCACAGGTTTTTACGCTCAGATTTTTTAAAACACGGGTAATCAAAGCCGAAATAGCAAGTGTGCCATGCGAGCCAAAGGGACCGAAACCGAGTTTTTCGTAAGCAAAAGCGATGCTTTCATCAGGCTGTAAGGATGGCGCCAGCGAAGAATCAATACCCAGATATTCAATTTTATTTTTCTCCGAGAACCGGATGGCTATCCGTTCAATTTCTCCGAGTTCTTTTTCGAATATTTTTTTTAAACGGGTTTCAGCTTCCTTCAGATTACCGGCTTGGGAGAAGGCTTTCATTGCCAGGTCGCCACACTCCAGCCCGATGGCAAAGGCAGGGAAAAAACTTCTGTGATAGCTTGCCGGGAAAAAAGGAATGCCCGCCGGACAGTTCGACCAGGCACAAAACCTGAAATTGCCATATCCATCAGGAGTTTCTTCCGAAATCCGTTTGATGATGCCCGCCGAAATCCTGGCATTTTCGAAATGGATACCTTGTGAAGCATCTCCAATTTTAGCTGAACAGGAGATGGCTGAGGTGTTTTTGATGATTGATGGGATAAGTATTAGTTTTTCCCTGTTTTGAGCGAAACCGATGCTTAGTAAGTCAATCTCCGTCTTACGGCAGAGGTCGTCTATGATCTGGATCTTTTCCAGAATTTCATCATCAGATAAGCCGGTGGTATATTCTTCCCACGGATTAGTTGCAATGCGTGTGGTTTGAACTTCGTAACCGGAATCTTCAAATGCCTGTTTTGCCTTGCGATTATAATAGTCGGCAGAAATGATGTATTTTGTATCGTCGGCAGATTGCAGGGAGATGCCGGTAGTAATGGTTCTTATTTTCATCGGTAACTATTTATAATTAAAATATTTGTCGGATTATTTCTCGTAAAAATGCATCCTCGCTGAGCGGAATTTGCAATTCCACCCGGAACGTTAGGAAATTTGTAATTTTCTGCTTTCATTTATTTTATATTGCTTTCAATGCTTTTTACTTTATTATTCTGCGGAATTTGCAATTTCGCTCTGTTCCGGGCGGCAAAACATTTTCCGCCCATCCGGGAAAACAAAAAAGGGAAACCTTATTTTTTACCCTTTAACCTTAGTAGAAGAAATAATAACCGCCCCAACCCCCACCTTATTGTCTTATCATAGCGGTTATAAAGGAATAAGGTTATTTTTCGTTTGTGTAATTTTTCTACTAAGGTTAAAAAAGATAAGAAAAATAAGGTTTAGCGTAATATCAGAAATGAAGAAACGACAAAACAGGCAAATTTCGAAAGAATAACATTGTTATTTTATCCCCGCTCAATTCCGTTTTGTTCCGGGCAACAAAGCATTTTCCGCCCATCCGGGAAAACAAAAAAAGGAAAACCTTATTTTTGCTCTTAAACCTTAGTAGTAGAAGAAATAATAACCACCCCAACCCCCAACCTTATTACCTTATTATGTCGGTTATAAGGGAATAAGGTTGTTTTTCGTTTGTGTAATTATTTTTTCGTTTTCAAAAAGTAATTTGTCTTTCATAGCTTCAAAATTTAGGTTAGTATTTCAAAAAATGTATCTTTAAATCATTGCACCCAACGATTGTATACCCCATTATGCCACTTATTCCTTCATTAATTTATCTCTATTCTCTTCTTCGTGCAACTTTGTGCAATCCTTAGTGTCCTTTGTGTTATAAAAAACCATCCATCTTCTCCCGACTCCGCTTTTCCCCAGCCAACACCCACACCCGGGCATAAAAATCAATAATCGGAACAGCCTGTCTCTTCATTTCTTCCGCTAAAGTACACTACTTTTATCTTTAACTATCCGGTTTTTTTATGTTTTTCCAAAAATATTTTCAAAATCATGTAGAAATCAAAAAATATGTTGTACATTAGCGGCATTAATCCTTTAAAATTTAAGCCTATGAGTACAAATTCTGAATCGGGAATTGCCTCAAATCTGGGCAATTTTCAAATCATGACTGGCCTTTGCCAGGGCTTCGGTTCCAAATACAATCCTTTCAATCCCCTGATCAAGCTCGATGCGTTGAATGGATGTTACCAACTGGCAACAGAAAGTGTGAACGCCGTAAAGGAAGCCAAACCCCCTGCCGACCGTGCTTCCGACGAGCGTAGTATTGTTTTTACCCCTTTGAGCGACATCGTTACCGCTTCGTTCAATTCTCTCCGTTCCTGCGGCGCTTCGCCCCAGGTGATTGCCGATATACGTCCTGTGGTTTACAAGCTCCTTGGCCGCCGTATCTCTGCAGTCAAAGGTGAAACGGAGCCCGTTACGCCGGAGGAGCCGGGAGCCGGAGCTTCCAAAACCATCTCCGCTTCACAGCAAAGTTTCAACAGCAAGATCGATTTTATGGCAACCTATATCGAGGCATTGAAGAACGAACCCAAATACAGCCCCAACGAGGAACCGCTGAAGATTGCAAGCCTTACCGCCCTGCTTGGCAGGATGAAGGATACCAATCAGGTCGTGGTGGACAATACTGCGCCTCTTGTTGCCGCCCGTAGCCATCGCAACCAGGTATTCAACAATCCCGAAACCGGCCTGGTAGCCATTGCCAGCCTGGTGAAAAAATACGTTAAATCCGTTTACAAACCCCAAAGCATGGAGTATAAAAAGATTGGCGGATTGGGTTTTGTCAAAATCCGCGAATAGAAAACCGGGGAGCGCTGTTTGTATATTACGTACGGCAAGCCATAGCCTTGGCCCTTTCGTAAATTTGCCATACCCGTTCACGGGTATACAAAATACGTTCACAGGTATCTTTTACCCGTTCACGAGTATATTTTGTCCGTTCACGGGTATACAAAGTGCATTCACGGGTATCATAAATCCATTCACGAGTATCCAAAATCCATTCACGAGTATCCGAAACCCGTTCACAAGTATCATAAACCTATTCACAGGTATCCAAAATCCATTCACGGGTATCCGAAATCCATTCACGAGTATCATAAATCCATTCACGGGTATCCAAAACCCGTTCACGAGTATCATAAATCCATTCACGGGTATCCGAAATACGTTCACGAGTATATAAAGTCCGTTCACGGGTATCTAAAACCCGTTCACGAGTATAATAAACCCATTCACGAATATCTTTTATCCATTCATAAAAATACAAAACCCATTCACGGGCAGAGGCATAGCTTATTTCTCGTAAAAATGCATCTCGCGAAGATACTGCCATACCCGCTGAGGCAGCATATACTCCACATTTTTACCCTGCCTGACGGCGTTGCGGATAAAACTGGAGGAAATATCCATCAACGGGGCATCCACTAATGTAATGTGTGGATGGCTGATAAGCTGTCCCGGCATTATCCCGGGGCGGGGATAGATATATAAATAGTAATTTTCGAGTATCTGTTCGTAATTTTTCCATTTATTGAAGGTAGGCAAAACGTCGGTGCCGGCAATAAGGACAAATTGTTTGCCGGGGTATTTTTCGGTAAGGTAAGTCAGGGTGCGTATGGTATAGGAAGGTTGTTCCATTTTAAATTCGATATCGCAGATGCGAAAACGGGCGTCTTCCTCCACGGCAATGCGCGCCATCGCCAGGCGATGATGGTCGGCGAGAAGGGTTTTCTTTTCCTTTAATGGATTATGAGGCGAAACCACAAACCACACCTCATCCAGATCGGTAAATTCCGTCATATAATTAGCAATAATCAGATGCCCGATATGAATAGGGTTAAAACTGCCAAATAATAAACCGATCTTTGAGGTAGACTCTTTCATCTTTATTCTTTAAAATCAGATTTATTTCTTTAAAAACGTCTGATCAGGGTTGCCGGCATTCCGCGCCAGAAAACTTTTGATGGATTGAATAGCTTCTTCCACGGCTCTTTCTAAGTTATCATTTACAATAATCTGATCGAAACCTTTCGCAAAAGTCATTTCATATTCGGCTTTATCCAATCGCTTTTTAAGGCTTGCTTCATCTTCGGTACCGCGTTTCTTCAGCCGTTGAGCGAGTATCTCAAGCGAAGGAGGTGTTATGAAAAAAGCCTGTGCATTGTTACCAAATATTTTTTTCAGATTCAAACCGCCCTGCACATCCACATCAAACAGCACATTATTCCCTTTATCCCAGATACGTTTCATCTCCGATTTCAGCGTTCCGTAATAACTTCCCGGATAAACTTCCTGCCATTCCACAAATTCGTTATTAGCAATTTTCTTCCGGAATTCTTCGGCGGTAATAAAATAATAGTCCTTTCCGTTGGTTTCATTGGCCCGTTTGGGGCGGCTGGCTGCCGATATCGAAAACTCAAGACAGAGGTCGGGATGTTCAAGCAACCTTTTCACGATGGTTGTCTTTCCCGCACCGCTGGGAGCGCTGAAGATGATTAGTTTTCCTTTGGCTTCCGGTATCATGATTTAAAGAATATTCGCAAGTTGTTCTTTTATTTTCTCCAGTTCATCTTTCATGCGCACAACAATCTTCTGGATGTTTACCTCGTTGGCTTTGGAACCAAGCGTATTAATTTCCCTGCCGATTTCCTGGGTGATAAAACTCAGTTTTTTACCCTGCGACACCGGTTCTTCCAGCGATTCGAGAAAATAATCGCAATGTTTTTTAAGCCTGACTTTCTCTTCGGTGATGTCTAATTTCTCAAGATAATAAATGATTTCCTGTTCAAAACGGTTTTCATCAATCTTTACTTCTTCGGTAATATCGCCGAGGCTTTTATGCAAACGGTTTTTAAGAAGAGTAATCCGCTGAATTTCGAAAGGTTCTACCTCTTTAAGAAGTTCCAGTATCAGGTTTATCCGGTTGACGATGTCCTTTTTAAGTAATTCTCCTTCCAATATCCGGAATTCATCGAGTTGGTTTAATGTATCGAGCAGGCATTGTTTGATGGCTTCCCATTCCGATTCATCTACATCTTCTTTTTCGGTAACCAGCACGTCGGGCATTTTAAGGATGATTGGCAGAAAATCAGAAAAGTCATTTTCGCCCAGTTCGTCCGAAAGCGCTTTCAATTCCTGGTAATATTTCCGGGCCAGGTTTTTATTTAATGAATAAGGTAGGATGTCGCTTGTATTTTCACTGGAAAGAGAGAGATCAATTTTACCGCGTTCGAGTATTTTACCTGTTTCGGAGCGGATTTCAAATTCTTTTACTTTATAACCGTTTGAAATTTTAGTATTTATATCTAAAGTTTTACTGTTTAACGATTTAATTTCTATAGTAATTTTTTTCGCCGGCAATTCAATAATTTGTTTGCCGTAGCCAGTCATGGATTTAATCATATAAAATTTATATTTTAAGCAAAGATACTAAGGTTGACGGAAAAAAGTAAATTTAGCGAAAATTTATTATTTTTACACCATAAAATTTAATCCCATATACACATGTTCAGGTCAAGAAAAGGAATGAAAATAGGCATCCTAACCGCCGGTGGGGATTGTCCTGGAATAAATGCAGCTATACGCGGCGTTGGTAAAACTGCCATCGTTGAACATGGCATGAAAGTTTATGGTATATCGTCAGGTTTCCAGGGGCTGATAACCAAGGATTATATCGAACTGGAGGAACCTCAGCTTTCGGGGTTGTTAACCCTTGGCGGAACCATCCTTGGAACTTCGCGGGAAAAACCTTTCAAGAAAAAAGGAGGAATATATACACAACTCGACAAACCTCAACTGATTAAAAAAAATTACAAGGAAATGGGTTTGGATGCGCTGGTGTGCATTGGTGGAAACGGTACCCAGCGGACAGCCGCTTTGCTTGCCGAAGAAGGCTTGAATGTGATTGGAATTCCGAAAACTATTGACAACGATGTGTGGGGAACCGATGTTTCGTTCGGATTCGATTCTGCGGTGTGGATTGCTACCGAAGCCATTGACCGTCTGCATACCACTGCCAATTCGCACAAACGCATCATGATTATTGAAACCATGGGACATCATGCCGGATGGCTGGCTTTATACTCCGGTATTGCCGGTGGAGGTGATCTCATCATCATTCCTGAAATAAAGTATGATGAAAGAGTGATCTGCGATTATCTGAAAAAACGGGTGGAAAACAAGAAAAATTATTCCATTGTAGTTGTAGCCGAAGGTGTTGATGTTCCTTCGAAATGGGATTCTCCGGCAAAGTACATAGCCGATTTGATTTATAAAAATGTGGGGTTGGATACCCGTGAAACCATTTTGGGCTATGTGCAACGTGGCGGAAGTCCATCGCCTGCCGATCGTTTGCTAGCAACCCGTTATGGTGCTTCGGTGGTGGAAATGATTGTAAAAGAGCAATTCGGTAGAATGGTTTCGCTGAAGGGAAATGAAATTTCTTCCGTTTCTTTAGAAGAAGTGAGCGATAAATTAAAAACCATTCCGCTTGATCTGCCGCTTCTGAATATGGCACGCAATCTCGACATTTGTTTTGGTAATAAATAGCTTATTTTAAATTTGATAATGAAGAATACCTTTCAGTTTATCCTTTTTTTTCTTTTCTCCTTTTCTGTTATCGCTCAAAATACCGATTGGCAGACATTTTATGAAAAATCGGATTATAAAGAAACTCCCCGCTATCAGGCCACCATCGATTATTGTAAACAGTTAGCCTCTCATTCACCGTGGATTAAATACACAATATTTGGTAAAAGCCCGCAAGGCAGGGATTTGCCACTTCTTATTGTTGATAAAAAGGGAAATTTTGATTTTAAATCTGTCAACGCTTCCGGAAATGCCGTTTTGCTCATCCAGGCGTGCATACATCCCGGTGAACCCGATGGAAAAGATGCGGGTTTGATGTTGCTCAGGGATATTGCCATTTCCAAAAAATATGAAAAGCTGCTCGATCATGTTACCATCCTTTTTATCCCCATTTTTAATGTGGACGGGCACGAACGTTTTGGTCCGTATAATCGTATCAATCAGAATGGTCCCAAGGAAATGGGCTGGAGGGTTACGGCTCAGAACCTGAATCTTAACCGTGATTTTATGAAAGCCGATGCTCCCGAAATGCAGGCATGGCTGAAGTTGTTCAACGAATGGCTTCCCGATTTTACGGTGGATTGTCATGTAACGGATGGCGCCGATTATCAATATGTGTTGACGTATGGGCTGGAAATTTATGGTGGCATGGACAAGAACCTGACGGATTGGACACGCGATGTTTATCTGAAAAAAATTGAAAAGGAAATGGATAAAGCCCACATGCCGATGTTCCCATACATTTCCTTCCGCCAATGGCACGATCCGCGTAGCGGATTGGAAATCGGAGTGGCACCTCCCATGCTTTGCAGTGGTTATCTTTCCGTTCAAAACCGTCCCGGACTACTTATCGAAACGCATATGCTGAAGGATTATAAAACGCGTGTTTCGGCTACGTACGAACTGTTAAAACAGACAGTTATCGTTTTAGATAATGATTATCAAAATCTTAAAAAAACAATTTCTGTTGCCGATGAATTTGCAGCAAGCCGTGAATTCAGAAAACAACCTTTTCCTCTTGCCTTTGATCAATCGTATACCGATAGCACCATGGTGGATTTCCTTGGCGTAGAATATACTGCCGATACCAGCGATTTAAGCGGAGGATTATGGTTTAAATACAGCAATGATAAACCGAAGACCTTTAAAATTCCTTTTTTCGAACATCCACAAGCTAAAATATTTGCCAGTTTGCCCGAAGCCTATATTATTCCTCCGGAATGGACTTTCGTCATTGAACGCCTTGATAATCATGGAATAAAATATTCACGATTGAAGGAAGCCCAAACGATAGAAGTTACCACGTATAAATTTTCCAATCCTAAATGGAACGAACGTTCGTTCGAAGGAAGACATCAGTTGGACGTTGATCTGGAGGAAATAAAAACCAAACGGGAATATCCGGCGGGTTCTGTTGTTGTGGATATGAACCAACGGACAGCGAGGGTAATAGCGCATTTTCTCGAACCCAAAGCTAACGATTCATTTGTCCATTGGGGATTTTTCGATGCTGTTTTTGAACAAAAGGAATACGGCGAAACGTATGTGTTGGAAACGTTGGCTCGCCAATTGCTCGCCGAAAATCCCTCTTTGAAAATGGAATTTGAAGAAAAAAAAGCCAAAGATCCCCGATTTGCAAAAAATTCGATGGCTATGCTTAACTGGTTTTACAGTAAATCACCTTATTGGGATCAAAGTTTAAATATGTATCCGGTAGGCAAAATTTCAGACAGAGCGTTAGTGGATAAGTTGCAGATTGTCAATTAAACAAGGTAAAACTTTTCAGATTTCGACCGGATATATTTTTTCTGATCAAAGCGGAATAATTGGGCTGGTTTATGAGCAACACCCTTTTGCTTTTCGTCAAGAGAAATAATAAAAGGAATAGTTGAAACTTTTTTCCTGAAATTTCTTTTGTCTAACGTGGTTCCGAGAATAACTTCATAAAGCTTTTGAAGTTGGCTGAGGGTAAATTTATTGGGAAGTAATTCAAAACCAATTGGTTGTGTATGTAGTTTGTTTCTAAGTACTTCCAAGGCTTTATCAAGAATTTCTTTGTGATCAAATGCTAATTCAGTAATTCCGGAAACGGGATACCAGTTGGCATTTTTAGCAAATTTTGCCTGTTTAATTTCTTCACTATCAATTTTTACCAGCGAAAAATAGGCTATCGAAATTACTCTTTTTTCGGGATGGTTTATGGAATTTAACCAAACCATATCTCTTTCTTTACGGGTTATTCTGTCTACATTACCAAATGTATTAAATTGTTCAAGGTAAATGTTTTCCAGTCCGGTAAGCTCTTTTAATACCCGGATGGCCGAATCGTCAACGTTTTCGGCATAGCCGATTAAATCGCCGGGGAATTTTAAGTCCCTGTATGTTACATTTTCAAATTCAATGCTTCTTTCAATTAGCAAAACGTTCAGTTGTTCAAAATCGAAACCGAAAATTACACAGTCAACGGAAATATATGGTATTAAATTGGTGTCCATTAATGTTTTGTAAAGTGTTGATAATAAATTATTTGTTAATAATTAGATTTTTAAAACGCAAGAGCCTTTACATACTTAGTGTTGGATTTACACAAACTAAGATTGCAATAATAGAAAAAAATCCCATTAAAAATGATGATTTTAAAAAAATATTTGTACTTTTATTCATTATTTTTTTGTGGATTAAAATAATTGATTTATTTTTACGGCCAAGATAGTGTTAAAATTACACAAAGTTAGTGTTTTATTAACACAAAGCAAAATTTATAACCGGATGAAATATTTTAGAAAAATATTGATAATTATCCCTTTACTTTTATATCCCTCTTTTACATTGATTTCAGGGGGTAAACAAGGTAATTTTTCGCTGGATGATTTGCAACGCCGGACGTTTTATTATTTTTGGGATTTAGCCGATCCGGTTACCGGGCTAATTCCCGACAGGGCTCCTACAAAATCGTTTTCGAGCGTTGCTGCGGTAGGTTTTGGGTTAAGCTCATACATTGTTGGTACAGAGCATGGCTGGGTCTCGCGAAAAAAAACTTCGCAACGGGTATTAAAAACATTAAAATTTCTATTGCAACTGCCACAAAGCGATGCAACAGCCAATGTGGGCGGGTACAAAGGCTTTTTCTATCATTTTCTTGATGTACATACTGGCTATCGTTATCAGGATGTGGAACTTTCCACCATTGATACGGGTTTGTTGATGGCCGGAGTTTTGTCCTGCTACTCGTATTTCGACAGGAATAATCCTGTGGAAACAGAAATTCGCCGAATAGCGGATTCGCTTTACCGTCGTGTAGACTGGGCATGGTTTTTAACCAAAAACAATGCACTTAGCATGGGCTGGCATCCGGGTCAGGGATTTCTGGAATCGGAGTGGAAAGGATATAATGAAGCAATGATTTTGATAATCATGGCTATAGGCTCGCCGACACATCCCATACCTTCATCGTGCTGGGATGTGTGGACACAAAATTATAACTGGGCAAACTACAAAGGCCAGGAGCATGTGAATTTCGGACCGCTTTTCGGACATCAATATTCCCATATGTTTATCGATTTCAAAGGAATACGTGATAATTACATGAAAGATAAAGGAATTGATTATTTTGAAAATTCCCGGAGAGCGACGTATGCAAACAGGGCATATTGCATCGAAAATACTCAGAAATTCAAAGGTTACGGGGAAAACGTTTGGGGCTTAACTGCTTGTGACGGTCCCGGTTATTTCAGAAAAAAAATAGGCGATAAATTTGTTGCATTTGATGGCTACTCGGCCCGGGGAGCTGCACAGAAATATTTGGTAGATGATGGCACCATAGCTCCGACAGCGGCTGGTGGTTCTGTGGCTTTTGCCCCTGAAATCTGTATTCCTGCGTTAAAGGAAATGTATGATTTATACGGAGATAAACTTTACGGTAAATATGGCTTCCGTGATGCCTTTAATCCTACGTTTACTTTCGGTAAAGAGAATGAAAAAGGTTGGTTCGATTGCGATTATATTGGAATTGACCAGGGACCTATTGTGTTGATGATAGAAAATTATAAAACCGGATTGATCTGGAATATTTTCAAAAAAAACCCGTATATTGTTGATGGATTAAAAAAGGCTGGTTTCAGCGGCGGATGGTTAGATAATTAAATGATAATTAATAGTATTATTCAAAATAATCGTAAAACAAAATAGAATTATATGACAGCAAATACAACTACAGCGACCGAATCGAAAAAAATTTCAGACACTCTTCGTTCGAATCCGAATTACACATCGGCATTAGTACTTCTGACATCATTATTTTTTATGTGGGGGTTTATCACCTGCCTGAACGATATTCTTATCCCTCATTTAAAAGGATTGTTCGACCTGAATTATACCAAAACAATGTTGATCCAGTTCACATTTTTTGGAGCTTATGCCCTGATGTCAATCCCTGCTGGTTGGTTTGTTGGCAAAATTGGATATAAAAAAGGAATTGTACTTGGCTTATCCGTTACGGGCGTAGGTGCATTAATGTTCTATCCTGCTTCAATGATGATAAGTTACGGCGTATTTCTTACCGGATTTTTTATTTTGGCAACCGGGATAACCATACTTCAGGTAGCGGCAAATCCCTTTGTCGCTATTTTGGGAGCGCCCGAAACAGCATCGGGAAGACTTAATATGACACAGGCATTTAACTCATTAGGAACAACGATCGCCCCGATTTTCGGAGGATTGCTCATCCTTTCCAATCATACCGTTGCCGCCGAAAAGGCAGCTACCGTGCAAATTCCTTATATTGGAATTGCCATTGCACTTTTTCTGATAGCCGTAGTATTTGCTTTTGCCAAATTACCAAATATCAAAGCGGAGAGCCAGCAAAAAGCAGCCGGAAGTGCCTGGAAATATCCCCATCTGGTTTTAGGAGCCATTGCCATTTTCCTTTACGTTGGAGGAGAAGTTTCCATTGGCAGTTTCCTCATTAGCTTCTTCAAAGAACATGATATTGCAGGTTTGGTCGAAACAGAAGGCGCTAAATATGTGGCAATGTATTGGGGCGGAGCAATGATTGGAAGATTTTTTGGTGCCATTTCCTTAACGGGAATAAAGAAACAAAATACCAGATTTATACTTTATGCTGTAACTATGGTGTTTGCATTTTTTCTGGCGTGGTATCTTACCAAAGAAACTACCCTTGCAGCATTATTCCTCATTTTTGTAATTATTAATCTTGCAGGTTTCCTTTTAGGAAAAAACAAACCGGGTCGTACGCTTTCCATTATGGCAGGTATTGTGGTTGTTTTAGTTACCGTTACCGTAATTTCTTCTGGCAAGTTTGCCATGTGGCCTATCATTGCGGTAGGATTGTTCAATTCCATCATGTTCCCGACAATTTTTACCCTTGCCATTGATGGTTTGGGAAAAGATACCAGCCAAGGCTCAGGAATTTTATGTATGGCTATTGTCGGTGGTGCATTAATTCCTTTATTAATGGGCGTAATGGCCGATAATTTTGGCATTCACCATTCATTTTTAATTACACTTGTCTGTTATCTGTATATTCTTTTTTACGGAATTCGCGGGTATAAACATCAAATAAAAACCGAAAACATTTAATAACCAAATTTATAAATTATGAGAAAATTTACGTATCTCTTATTGCTGATAATGCTTTGTACGGGGCAGGTTTTTGCTCAGGGGCGTAAGATCAGCGGAACAGTAACCGATGCCAAGGACGGTTCTACCATGCCGGGTGTAAATGTGATTCTGAAAGGAACAACCTCTGGTGCGGTATCCGACGTGAATGGCAGATATGAAATCAATGTAACCGGTAAAAATCAGGTTCTGGTATTCAAGTTTATCGGATATAAAACTCAGGAAATCGAAATCGTTAACAGCAATGAAATCAATGTACAAATGGCTGTTGAGTCTCAAAAACTGGATGAAATAGTAGTAATTGGCTATGGAGTTCAGCGAAAAAGTGATTTAACCGGCTCGGTTTCTTCGATGAAAGGGGCTGATCTTTCCAAGATTGCTACTTCTTCGGCGGTTCAGGCAATGCAGGGTAAAGTCGCCGGAATTCAAGTCTCTGACCCTTCCGGAGCTCCCGGAGCTACTCCTGTGGTTCGTATCCGGGGAGTCGGCACACTCAACAATGCAAACCCTATTTATGTAGTGGACGGAGTTATTCTCGACGACATTTCATTTCTTAGCAACAATGATATTGAATCAATGGAAGTACTTAAGGATGCTTCTGCAACCGCTATTTATGGTTCCCGTGGCGCCAACGGAGTCATTATTGTTACTACCAAAATTGGCAAAGTCGGAAAGGAAAGTCCTCCTGCAGTTAATTTTTCGTATAATTATAGTTTCCAGCACCTTCAGAAAAAAATTGATTTACTTACCGGAAAAGAATTTGCCCAGGTGGTAAATGAAATAAATCCGGGAACGTTTAATAATATCAACCGGGTAGCCAATACAGACTGGCAGGATAAGATTTTTAAGGATATGGTGCCTATTCAGAATTACCATGCTTCGGTTACCGGAAGCGGGAAAAAATACAGCTATTATTTTGGTATTGGCTATTATAATCAGGATGGAATTATCCGGAAATCGAACTATCAGCGTTTATCGGTAAAGCTAAATAATATTTATAATCTTACCGATAATATTAAAGTTGGAGTTGATCTTACGGTATCCCCGGACAAACGCAACAACGAAGCCGGCGCTATTTATCAGGCATATCTTGCTTATCCGACGGATGTTCCCTATAAATCCGATGGGAGTTTTGCCGAAGTTCAAGGTTCGGGCAATCCTTTGGCTTCCATCGAATATAATAATTCGTATACTAATAATCTGCGTTCGGTGGGCAATGTTTTTACGGATATAAGTTTGCTTAAGCTGTTTACTTATAAAAGTAGCTTTGGATTTGATATTAATAATACGAAGGATAAAAGTTTTACTCCGGAATATTATGTTAGCCCAACGCAAAGCGCCGCTATGAATAAGCTTACGGTAGCCATGTCGGAATACAGAAATTGGTTATGGGAAAATACACTCAATTTTAATAAAGACATTAAGAAACATCATTTTGATGTATTGGCGGGTATCACTGCCCAGAAGAATAAGAGCGAATATACTTCAGAAACCATACAAAATCTTATCGGAGACGATCCTTCGTTGTGGTATATACAAACCGGCGACACTAAAACACTGGTCGGAGATAACGGAGGCGAAATTACGGCTATGGAATCGTATTTGTTCAGGTTAAATTATACTTTCGATAAACGTTTTCTTTTTACAACATCTTATCGTATAGATGGTTCATCCAAGTTTGATAAGGATAATCGTTGGGGATATTTTCCTTCGTTTGCTGCCGGATGGAATATAAAGAATGAAAAATTTATGTCGTCGGTAAAGCCTGTAAGTACGTTGAAACTTCGTGCAAGCTGGGGAATTATTGGAAACGAAAAAATAGGGCAGAACTCCCATTATTCATTGGTGGATAATGGTCAAAATGCGGTATTTGGATATTCAGAAACGCTGCAACAAGGCGCATCATATGCTGTTACAGGTAATAATAAGTTAAAATGGGAAAATACTACACAAACCGATGCCGGGTTGGAAATTGGTCTATTGGAAGATAAGCTTTCGGCAGAATTCGATTATTACAATAAAATGACTGACGATATTCTTGTTTCTCTTTACACGCCTGGGCATATGGGTAACGGACCCTATGCAACAGTTACTTATAATGCGGCAAAAGTTTTAAACCGCGGTTTCGAGTATAACGTTTCGTACAAGGAAAAAATGGGAGATTTTAGTTATATGGTTAAGGTCGTAGGATCTACGCTATATAATGAAGTAAAAAAATTAGGAGCTAATTCCGGAAGCGGATCTTTTATATCCAATGGTTCATTGGGTAACGGGCAAATGGTTACACGTACGGTTGTGGGTGAACCCATCGGCGAATTTTATGGCTACAAGGTAATCGGTGTCTTTCAAAATGAAGAAGAATTGAGAAACTATCCGCATATTGATGGAGCACAAGTGGGTGATCTTAAATTTGCAAACCTTAATTCCTCCGATAATGTGATTGACGAAAAGGATAAAACCAACCTGGGGTCGTACATTCCTAAAATTATGTATGGCCTTGTTATAGAGCTTAATTATAAAGCATTCGATTTTTCAATGGATTTCAACGGCCAAAGTGGCAATAAAATTTATAACGGAAAAAATGCTGTCCGCCCCAATTTAGGCAACTTTGAATCGAGAGTTAAAAACCGCTGGCATGGTGAAGGCACCAGCAATTCGGAGCCGCGCGCTACTTCCGGTGGACCAAACTATGAACCTTCAAGCTATTTTATTGAAGATGGAAGCTTTTTCCGTTTGAGAACCATCTCATTGGGTTATACTTTGCCTTCGGGTGTTTTATCGAAAATTAATATGAAACAGGCACGGGTGTTCATCAGGGGCAATAATGTATTTACAATGTCAAAATATTCAGGATATTCCCCGGAAATTTCAAGCGATAATGCGCTTGCCTCAGGTATTGATATGGGCGTTTATCCATCAACTGCTATTTATTCAATTGGCTTTAATGTTAATTTTTAATGTTATAACGATGAAAATTATGAAAAATAATAATTTTAAAAAGATACTTGCAGTGAATGGGAAGTTATTAATTGTACTTATGATTGTACTTACCGCTTGCAAAAAAGATTTCTTAGATGTCGATCCGCAAGGATCAGAAACGAGCGCTCTATTCCCGAAGTCAGCCGAAGATGCACGGCTGGCCGTTAATGCCTCGTATACAGCATTACGCGAATGGAATTATCATTCGGGAGGATTTCCAATCCTTGACATTATGTCCGATGAAGCTACCAAAGGAAGCAACCCCGGCGACGCTGCCCGGTTGAATTTATTCGATAATTTCCAGTTTACGGCTTCTTCTACAGATGTTTTTCCGTGGTATAGCGCTTTATACAAGGCAGTTAAACGTGCAAACATTGTTATCGAAAAAATTCCACCTATTGTAATGGATGAAAATCTTAAAACACGTTATATTGCCGAAGCCCGTTTTCTGCGTGCCTTTTCATATTTTACCCTCGTGCGTGCTTTTGGAGATGTGCCTATGGTGGTTACCACTACTCCTGCTTATACATTAGTCAGGTCGCCGAAACAAGTAATTTATGATGAGGTAATTATCAAAGATTTGGAATTTGCGATGGTTAATCTTCCTGAAAAAAATCAATATACCAAGGATGATATCGGACGGGCTACTGCCGGAGCTGCTAAGGCATTATTAGCAAAAGTATATCTTTATCTGAAAGACTATCAAAAAGCAGCCAGTTATTCCGTTCAGGTTATTAAATCGAATCAATATGGTTTGGAAACAGAATTTACTGATGCGTTTTCTCTGGCAGGGCAATTTGGAAAAGAGTCGGTTTTCGAAATTGGCGCTGCTCCGTTTGAAGATTTTTCTCAGGGCGGAAATCAATTTGCCAATACCCAGGGCGTACGCGGAGATCCGAATAAAGGATGGGGATTTAACCGTCCGTCCATCGCTTTGATCAACAGTTTTGAACCGGGAGACAAACGCAAATTGGGTACCGTAATATTTCTCGGAGAAACCATTGATGGTATCCTTATCAACGGTGATCCTGCAACAGCCGATACTACATGGACGGATGCAACGCATACTACAATTGCTGAATTTGAAACATATAACCGTAAAGTATGGACTCCGGGAACAACTACCGTGGAAGAATGGGGCTATAATATCCGAGAAATACGTTATTCCGACGTGCTTTTAATAGCCGCCGAAGCGTTGAACGAAATAGGAAAATCCGACAGTGCGCTAATATTTCTTAATCTGGTGCGCGATAGAGCGGGAGTTGCAGAAGAAACATCTGTAGACCAATCTGTTTTGCGTGACAAAATATTTAATGAACGCCATCTGGAATTTGCTATGGAAGGTCAACGGTTTTTTGACCTGGTTCGTACCGGACGTGCTGCACAAGTCCTCGGACCCTACGGATTTGCTCCAGGAAAGAATGAGCTATTCCCGATACCGGAAAGCGAAATAGAATTATCGGGAGGAACGTTAACTCAAAATCCCAACTGGCATTAACCCAAAAACAATTTAATAATCATTATATTAATTTAACAAATAGGAATATGAAAACAACTTTTTTTAGAATTGCCGGTATACTATTGTTAGTTACAGGCTTGATTTTTACAGGATGTAAAAAGGATAGCAAATCTACTCCCATCGACATCCAAAGCATTATGTGCGGAACCATTGATTTATATGGCCCAAACAAGGCAACCAATGTTGATGTTATAAACGATATTGCAATCGTTTTTACTACGGATGTTGATCAGACGACAGCCCAGACAGCGATCCAACTTAAAAGAGGTACGGTGTCTGTTGCAACACAAATTACCGTAAGCGGACCCAATGTTACTATTCATCCTACAGATAATCTTATTACTGGAACAGAATATACGTTGACGTTTGATGGCGTTAAATCTACCGGTGGTGAGATTTTGACTACAATTAGCGTTCCTTTTCTTACCAAAGGTGTAGGACTTGATACTCCGCCTCAGGCTTCGAGCCAGACGCTCTATCTGCAATTTAACGGCAATATCAGCGATGTTACAGGCAATGCCACTAAAGAATTTGAACAAGTGGCGTATACCACCGACCGTTTTGGAAATGCAAATGGCGCTGCCAATTTCAGAGGAGCAACCATTCCAGGTAATGGCGACATCGTGGAATTAAGCGGTACTAAATTTATCAATCCAAGTACGACAATCAGTGTTTGGTTTAAAATAAATCCGGCTGATTATTCCGCCAGCAAAATAATGTTTGGCCTTGGAACCGAAAGAGGATTCTTCAATGAAATTAGCCCTAACGATGGCTGGCTTAAATTTGCTACCAGCCATAAAGTGAGCCCGGATCCCAACAATCATTATTTCGGCACAGCCTGGACTGATCCTAATGGAAGCGGAACACATGCCGGCGCATTAGCTGAATATGTTGGAAGCATTACCAATTTAATTGGAAGTAGTTGGCATCAGTTGGTTATGACTTACGATGCAAATTCTCAGGTTAAGACCATTTATATTGATGGTATTATTATGCTACAGGTCAGCCTTAATAATCCTCCGGAATGGAATCTGACCGATTTTGCCATTGCCGACAAAGCGGATGGAACCGGCGCTCCGGTAACAGGTATTGATCCCAAACTTGCATTGGGCTTTTTCTGCAGCAGGGATAATACGGCTACCGGTTGGTCAACGTATTCAACGGCAACAAACACTTATAAAGGCGCTTTAGACGATATGCGTATCTTCAGCAAAGCCCTTTCTACCAATGAAGTTACCCAGTTATTTAATGCGGAAAAACCTTCTGTAAAAAAATAATCAATCCTAAACCCTGATTCGTTCGGGGAATGAACTCCCGGTATTAAAACAGAATATTCGTTGATATATCGGGAGTTTTTACTCTTTATTCAAAAAATTAAAATACAACAGGCTCCATTTTTTGGACTCAATCTTCTGAAAAGCGGGGAAAATTATTCAACCAATTTTTAAAATTATTTACGAATGCAACGCTTATTTAAACCATTGGCTTTGATTATAATAGTGATTATTGCCGCTTCATTTACCATTGACAGAGATAAAAAACCTGGAAACGATACACCGATTGACCGGAAAGTGGATTCCCTTCTGAAAATGATGACACTGAAGGAAAAAATAGGTCAGATGACCCAGTTTACCAGCGATTATGATGTTACCGGACCGACGATGCGTCAGGGATACAAAGATGATATTAAAGCTGGCCGGGTAGGTTCGGTTTTTAATGCGTTGGGTGCAAAATATACCCGTGAACTTCAAAAGTTAGCCGTGGAAAATACGCGTTTGCATATTCCATTGATTTTTGGATATGATGTGATTCATGGATACAAAACCATTTTTCCAATTTCGTTAGGCGAAACGGCAAGCTGGGATACGACGGCCATAGAACAATCGGCGCGGATAGCCGCAACCGAAGCTTCCGCCGAAGGCTTGCACTGGACTTTTGCTCCTATGGTTGATATTGCCCGCGATCCTCGCTGGGGACGCATCATGGAAGGCGCCGGTGAAGATCCTTTTCTTGGTTCGCAGGTGGCAAAAGCCCGTGTAAATGGTTTCCAAAACCATCATTTAGGCGCTACCAATACCGTGGTTGCCTGTGTAAAACATTATGCAGCCTATGGCGCCGCTCAGTCCGGACGCGATTATAATACTACCGATATGTCGGAACGTACACTGCGCGAAGTTTATCTTCCACCATACCATGCCGGCGTGGAAGCCGGAGCCGGTACGTTGATGTCGTCGTTCAACGAACTGAACGGCGTTCCGGCAACGGGAAACAAATTTCTGCTGACCGATATTTTACGAAAAGAATGGGGATTCAAAGGTTTTGTGGTTTCCGATTATACATCTGTTAACGAAATGGTTAAACATGGCATTGTTGCCAACGAAAAAGAAGCCGGTGAACTGGCGCTGAATGCAGGTCTGGATATGGACATGCAAGGCGCCGTTTATTATAATTATCTCGAAAAATCGCTTGCCGAAAAAAAAGTTACCATTCAGCAAATAGATGAAGCCGTCCGGCGTATCCTTCGGATAAAATTTGAACTCGGACTGTTCGACGATCCTTATAAATTCTGCAACGAAGAACGCGAAAAAAACAGCATCATGACAAAGGAAAATCTGGCTGCAGCCAAAGAAATTGCCTGTAAATCAATAGTGCTGTTAAAAAATGATCATCAGTTGCTTCCACTGCAAAAAAACATCAAAACATTGGCTGTGATTGGTCCGCTGGCAAACGACAAGCAAGATTTAATCGGTTCGTGGAGCGCTCAGGGGGATTATACCAAATGTACATCGTTGCTCGAAGGAATAAAATCGCTGGTGCCTTCTTCCACGGAAGTTTTGTATGCCAAAGGTTGCAATATCAACGACGATTCCACCGGATATTTTCAGGAAGCGCTGGATCTTGCGGGCAAGTCGGATGTAGTAATAGTAGCTGTGGGCGAAGCCGCCTGGATGAGTGGCGAAGCTGCCAGTCGTTCTGATATTGGATTACCTGGCGTTCAGGAGCAATTGGTAAAAGAAATTCAGAAAACAGGAAAACCCGTTGTGGTAGTGCTGATGAACGGCCGTCCGCTGACCATTCCCTGGATAGCCGAGAATGTTCCTGCCATCCTCGAAACATGGTTTTTGGGAACCCGTGCCGGCGATGCTATTGCTGATGTTTTGTTTGGCAATTATAATCCTTCGGGTAAGCTTCCGGTTACATTTCCGCGTAGTACCGGACAGATTCCTTTGTTTTACAATGCTAAAAATACCGGTCGGCCGATGGAACCCGATAATAAATACACCAGTAAATATCTCGATTTACCCAACACACCGCAATGGCCATTTGGCTTTGGGCTGAGCTATACCACATTTAGCTATTCAGATATTAAACTCGATAAACAAAAAATAAAAATGAATGAACCGTTTCATGTTTCTGTAACGGTTACCAACACCGGAAAATATAAAGGCGAAGAAGTGGTTCAGCTATACGTACGCGATATGGTTGGCAGCGTTACCCGCCCGTTAAAGGAACTGAAAGGTTTTCAGAAAATCAGCCTGAAACCCGGCGAAGCAAAAGAAGTTGTTTTTACACTTACCAGCGACGACCTGAAGTTTTACGACATTGCCATGAAATATACCTGTGAACCAGGCGATTTTAAAGTCTTTGTCGGGACTAACTCTGCGGATGTTAAGGAAGCGGATTTTACAATCTTTTAAACCATTTTGCCACAAAGGAACACAAAGTACGACACAAAGTAATGAATATGAATATAGAGGATGTTTTTAAAAAGATTTTAGACTGTTCGTTTCAGGTACATACTGCTTTAGGTCCTGGATTATTTGAAAGTGCATACGAAGAGTGTTTGTATTTTGAACTGTTACAATCGGGTTTAAAGGTGGAAAAACAAAAAGCGTTACCTCTTGTTTATAAAGAAGTAAAGCTTGATGCTGGTTACAGAGTAGATTTATTGGTTGAAAATAGTGTAATTGTGGAAATAAAGTCGGTAGAAGGATTTTGCGATATTCATATGGCTCAAATTTTAACGTATATGAAATTATCCGCCTGCAAATTGGGTTTATTGGTAAATTTTAACGTTAAACATCTGAAAGATGGTATTAGACGTGTAATTCTATAATAGTAAAATTTAGTGTGCCTTAGTGCTATACTTTGTGCTCCTTTGTGGTAAAAAAACTTCAAACCCCAATCAAACATGAAACGATTTAACTTTTTAATTATCATATTGTTCTTTTCTTTAGGATTTTCCCTGATCTCTTCCGGGCAAACCTATCTGTATTTTCAGGACAGCCCGACCGCCGGTTATTATGAATATAGCTGGATGGAACTTACCTTGCCAAGTGCATTGGAACGTAGCGAAACCGATTTAACCCGTTTTCCGGTCGAAAGTACTATTCCTGCTCAGCAGGGCATGAATGCTCTCCGGCTTCACTGGACGTCGGCTCTGGGTGGCGACTGGGCTGCTATTGCCGCCGGCTTAAACTGGACGGCAAAGGACATAAGCAATACCGATACGTTGTGCTCCTACCTCTATTCTGTCGAAGGCATCTCTTCCGAAAATCTTCCGAAAATATTTATGGAAGATATTAATAATACCAGAACCACCAAAATTCCACTGACTCCATTTTCCGGGGATTTGATTGCCGGAATATGGACAAGGATAACAATGCCGGTGAGCCAGTTTATTTCTTCCAGCCCCCTGGTGGATTTTACCAGGATTAAAACCGTTGGCTGGGCACAAAATACTTCTGATAATACAAACCATACCTTGCTCATTGATAATGTCAGGGTATTTACTGGTAGCGGAGTTTCGGCTCCGGTAGCCGTTCCTGCAAATTTCTATGCCAAAGGGTACGATAGCCATGTTTATCTGACATGGAAACCCAATACCGAACCGCATTTGGGCGGATACGAAATATTTCAGTCTGCCGATAGTGGTGCTTCCTTTCATATCCGTTGCGTAGCTGCAAAAACCGATAGCATTTACACCGATTTTGTAGGAGCTCAGGGTACCAATCTGCACTTGTTGTATAAAATACGGGCAATGAACGATGAAAGCCAGCCTTCCGCTTTTTCCGATAGCGTGCCGGCAGATACTCACGTGATGAGCGATGAAGAATTCCTCGACATGACTCAGGAAGCCACATTTCGCTATTTCTGGGATAATGCCGATCCTAATTCAGGATTAGCCCGCGAACGTAATACTTCGGGCACTACAGTAACTACCGGAGGTTCCGGCTTTGGCGTGATGGCTATCCTTGTCGGGATTGAAAGGGGATTCATCACCCGCGAACAAGGCGTTCAGCGCATGCTCAAAATATTGAATTTTCTTCAGAATGCCGACCGTTTTCACGGTGTATGGCCACACTGGATTGATGGAAATACCGGACATGTTATTCCTTTCAGTCCTTACGATAACGGGGGCGACATCGTGGAAACTTCTTTTATGATCGAAGGTTTACTCACGGCCCGTAATTATTTCAATCAAAATACTCCGGATGAGCAACAGATCGTGCAGAAAATTACCGGTCTGTGGGAAGCGGTGGAATGGGACTGGTATACCCGCAATAATAGCGGTTTTATTTATTGGCATTGGTCGCCCAATTATGCCTGGCAGATGAATATGCCCATTTACGGTTACATGGAAGCGATGATTGTATACATACTTGCCATTGCTTCACCTACGCATCCTGTTCCTCCTGCGTATTGGACTTCCGGCTGGGCTGCCAGCAACGCTTATCATAATGGCCATACCTATTACGATATCAAGTTAGACGTTGGCCCGGATAAAGGTGGACCTTTATTTTTTGCCCATTATTCCTTCCTTGGGTTTGACCCCAGAAATAAAAAAGATAAATTTACTAATTACTTTATTAACAATATACACCATACACAGATTAACCGGGCGTATTGCATTGCCAATCCTCACCAGTTTGCCGGTTATGGCGAAAACTGCTGGGGACTTACCGCCAGCGATGATCCCGGTGGCTATCAGGCCCATGAACCCAACAACGATAATGGAACCATTACTCCAACAGCGGCTTTGTCGTCCATGCCCTACACTCCTGAATATTCCATGGTTGCCCTCAAACATTTTTATCGCGATTTGGGTCAGAACATCTGGGGAAACCAGGGATTCTGTGATGCATTTAATATTGGGGACAATTGGTATGCCGATTCTTATCTTGCCATTGACCAGGGTCCGATCATTGATATGATCGAAAATTACCGTAGCCAACTATTATGGAACAACTTTATGGCAAATGCCGAAATACAACCGGCATTGGATTCCATCGGATTCGTTTACGATCCCGAAGGGATAGAGGAACCCGTTATCAATAATTCTTCGGCGATAACGGCTTATCCTAATCCGGCTTCTTCCCTGACCACGGTTAAGTTTTACCTTCCTGCCAAAGAAAATATTAATCTTTCGGTTTACGACCAGTTTGGCAGAATAATAGTACGGATATACCAAAATGTAAATGTTGAACCGGGACTGCACGAAGTAGAAATTCCTGTAGATAAAATTCCGGCAGGATTGTATATCTTAAGGCTGGAATCCGAAAAATTAGACGGAAGCTGCAAATTGCTTATCAGCGAATAAATCGTCAGAAATAAACAACGGGAAATGGGGATTAATGATTTTTAAGCTCCATTTCCTGTTAAAATTTCTCCTTGTCATATCACTTTTCCGTTTTCGGCATCCATCACTTTCCGGCATAATATCGAAGATACAATCATCGAAACACGCCGTTGAGGAATGGGCAGACCATAGCAAACGACAGGAAGCACCCATTCGAGCAAGGCAAGATAATAGGGTATTGGATCGGGATTTTGCTGTGTGCAGTCGAAAGCATATTTTCTCATTTTCAGGGTAAGAGCGGTGCTTTTGGCTACTTTTTCGCGATGCCGGCCTGCATAGTTTGCCATGGGAATTTCGTTCAGATGTTCAACATCATAAAACCGGGTGATAAACTGTAGATAATCCTTCATATCGGCTTCGTTGTCCACCGGAGCATTATCCACCAGGAAAATGGCTTCCAAGCGGGCAAAGTCGGAGATGACCGAACGGGGTTTGGTTTCCGAAAAATCAATGAGATAGACATTCATTTTTTCATCCAGCAGGATGTTTTGCATGTTCAGGTCGCCATGGCAGATGCCGGTGAAATAGTCCATACCCTCATCGCGGCGTCTGGAAAATTCATGCTTCAGAAACCAGTACGGATTCAGGATGGGTTGATCAAATTCTTCAACCGTAATGTATTTTTCATCTGCCGAAATGGAGAACAATTCACTGACCGTTTGATAAATATATGGGAAAAAAGTGAAGGTGGGGTCATGATCCTTGAAAGGGAAAATGGTTTTTCGTACCGGCTGCCCGTACCAGGGTTTTAATATCTGAAGGAATATTTTATCGAATAACGGTTCCAGCAGTTCCATCTCTGCATTATTGTAATAATGGGTCAGCCATTTTAACTGAGCGGCTTCGCCGCCGATGCCCACAAAATTATACCTCAGGGCGCCTGTTTCCCCATAAAATTCTGCGCCAAGCACTACAGCGCTGTTGTTGAAAATATAAGGAAGAGCATATTGTCTGCAACGCTCCGATTCGCGAGTAATCATGGCACGGTTGGCAACCTTAAGTACGGTTGGCCTCATTTTTCTGCCTTCGGCATCGTAGGAGGTAACCTGATAAGTCTGCGCCGTATAGCCTCCATGTAACGGGTCTACTTTTACCTTAGCCGAATCGGTATATAGCCGTCGCACCAAAAATGCTTTGTAAGGTTCAAAAATCATTTCCGGATCAATTTCAATGACTAGGCGATGGGCTTTGGCATCCGATAAATTGTTGGAGAAAAACACCCATACCCAGGGATTTTCCAGATTTTCCTGCTTTTGCAAAGGCTGAATATCAACGATATTTTCAATAGCCAGATTCTCGTTGAGCAATTGAACCAATGGCTTTTCTGCATCCGCATTTTGCAATTCTGAAAGTGAGAAAACGATTCCCGGTAGATGTCCGTTGTTTTCGTTGGCCGAAAACCATCTTTGAAAATCTTCCATCCGGGTGAAATCGTGCAGCGGTTTACCGGCAGGTAATACCAAGGAAATGGTTGGTTCTGCAGGATTGGGGTTGACAGCTACCATCAGCATCCATCCGGCTTTTTCCGGCGAAAGCTGTTTTTTCAGTGCTTCGGAAGCGTCGGCTAATTGCTGAAACGAAACCCTGCCGGGTTCTTTCATCCGTAACAAACCCGAAGGCTGGCTACCGAAGGATAAAGCTTCTTTTAGCATAATGCCTGCTTTTTCCGGTTCCGGTGAAACCCTGAAATCGACCGCATGATGAGGGTCGTCGGGGATAAAACCGGCGCAGTGGCCGGTAATAACAAACAAACCCGATTGCTCCTGATCGTCAACGCCCGATTCGGCGGGAGCGCCAAATCCGATGGAGAAACCCAATTCATTGTAACTGGCTATGCCATCGTCCTTCCATAACAATGCGGGTTGCGCTTTACCGTTTAACGGATGATAAACATACGAAATGCCTTCCGAAACACATGTCATGGTTCCCATAGAATTTTCCTGAATCGTACGGATGGCTTCGCGGGCGGCTTCCGGGCTCTCCTTAATCTGAAAAATGTTGTGCAGCCCGGCCATCTCTATCACCTGAAATACGGCAGGCACTAACCCGGTGAGATATAAATCGCCTTGCTTGGTAAGCAGTTTTTTCTTGGTTTTAAGCAGAACGCGTATGCCTATACTCGACATATAGGGACATTGCGAAAGATCAAGGATGATAAACTGCCCGCTTTCGAGCAAGGGTTGAAGCGCCAGATCAAGGTCTGCGCTGGTATTGGTGTCGAGGCGACCCGAATGGCTTATGGTTTTTATCGTTGGTTCCGATTCCATGTTTTGTTCCGGTTATGTTGTTAATTAACTCTTTTTTTTTGCTAATAATCTAAATCCTTTCCCAAGCAATCCGCCTATAATACCAAGGATTAAACCAAATAATAGTCCAAGTATATACAAATGCATTATAGCCCCAGCATAAGTTTGATAAGCAAAGTAAACAGATATATCATTCGAATATAACAATCCCTTTATATCTGTCCATTCCTTTACATTTAATGGATCTTGAATAATAAATTTAATGCAAAATACAATTAATAAGAGTGCTGTTATGCATGCAACTAACCCACTCGTGAATCCAGTCCATAATCCAGTTTTAATCCCAGAAATAATTTTATTTGAATGGTATGAATCTCTTGTTATCTTGATTAAAAGTAGTAGAGTAATTATGCCCCAAAAAATATTATCAATTATATCTCTTTCAGGCAAACCTGGTTGAATAAAATTATTTATAGAAATTTCAATAGTCCATAGCAATCCTATTAACAAACCAATGGTAACATTAGCTTTCTGTTGGTTATCAATAACATTTGTTTCTAGTTTCCAGAAAACAAATAATAGTAGTAAAAATAAAATTGCAGAAACTAAACAGATAATTGCTTCAAATCCAAATGGCCATAGAATTGGTCTATACACGAAAAAGATGGAAATACTTAGAATTGAGCAGAGAAGTAATATTATTTTTATAAGGTTATTGTTATTCACTGCTTTAATATCATTTGATTTTATAAATATTTTTACAAACTTAAACATTTCGCAAAGGTTTTTTAGCCTTGCTGACATATAGTTTATATGCCTGACAAAATACTCCCAATATCTCTGCAACCAGTGGTATCAGTCTTACAACCGTCAGGTTTATTTTCCAAAAATAAATAATAATTTCTCACAAATGGGTATATGGTAAATTTATTTTTATAAACAATTTTCTGTTGCATATAGCTTAGTTACTCCTAACCGGTTTAGTCTGCCTTCGGAAACCCTTTCCTTGCTTCCTGCAATGCTTTCGTTGCGGCATTTCCGGTTTATCCGGCCGTCCGGGAACTATACCTGGAAAGATGAAAAGTTTACTTTGCAGCCGTTCCGGTTTATCCGGCCGCCTTCAAACCCTTGTTGGCTGTCTAAAAACGTTAGTTAGCGGCTCGAAAACATTAGTTAACCGCCCGAAAACAGTAGATGGCTACACAAAAATAGTAGTTAGCGGCTCGAAAACCTTTACTTGCGACCCTCCGGAGGCGTATACTTTTTATCGTTGGTTCCGATTCCATGTTTTGTTCCGGTTATGTTGTTTTTGAATTTTATCTCAAGTTAGTTCTGTTTTCGTTTTTTATTTTGCGGAATTGCTAAAACCGGTAAGCAGTTTGGACACTATTATTTGCAGTTGCTTGTGATTAATTATATCCATATTTTCTTGACATGAGAACATTTGTCCAGTAGCTTTCCCTTTCAAGAATTAATTCTTTATCTGTATGTACGTTATAGATTTCAATTATCGAATAATGAAAATTATTCAAATATTCGGTATCCTTAGTATTTTTCAGTTCTTTGAGTTTAACATTACCTCCATGAAAACTATTAGCATAATCTGACCAACGTTGCCAAAAATTTTCTTTACCAGTTGCAGATCCAACATAATGCTTACCATTATTTTCGTCTGTAATCAAATAAATTCCAGTTATATTTGACAAAGCCGTATACCACGAATTTTCTTTGATTCTTACTATCATTTGCAATGTCTTGTAATCGATGCAAATATTTTCATATCCTGGGAATTCATCCATTTCCATTTTTTCGCGCTTTAATTCTATAATTTTTAGTTCTGAAATGAATTTTTCTGCTAATACATATGATTGCCGATATTTTTTAGAGTACCCGATTACTAATCTTCCAATCAGATCTGCACCTATTTCTGTAAGTTCCGTTACATAATGAAACCCATCTTCTTTTTTCACGACATCGATTTTTTTAAAAACGCCAACAAATAACCATTCACTTGGTTTTAAATATACCATTGACAATATATAATTTCTTTCAAAATTTTTATTGTTCTGCCATTCTTGCCAGTGTTTAAATGTCCCTTGAAAAAATTCTTTTTTTGCTTCTTTAGGATCATTGTTTCCTGAAGCAAAATGAATCTTGATTTCATTGAGATTTTTCAAATCAATCAAAGTCGTAATGTCCATTAGTTTTCTGTATTAAAAGGTGTTATTTTATTCTATACTATTAACAAGTAATTGCACTTATCTTGTATCAATCTCACAACAGTCTGTTTTATTTTCCAAAAATAAATAATAATTTCCTATAAATCGTCATATGGTAATTTTTTTTGTAAACTTTTTTCTGTTGCATATAGCTTAGTCGGTCCTTAACCGGTTTAGTCTGCCTTCGGAAACCTTTCCCTGCTTCCTGCAATGCTTTCGTTGCGGCATCTCCGGTTTATCTGGCCGTCCGGGAACTATACCTGGAAAGATGAAAAGTTTACTTTGCAGCCGTTCCGGTTTATCCGGCCGCCTTCAAACCCTTGTTGATTGTCCGGAAACGTTAGTTAGCCACTCGAAAACATTAGTTAGCTGCACAAAAATGTTAGTTAACCGCCCGAAAACATTAGCCGGCTACACAAAAATAGTAGTTAGCGGCTCGAAAACCTTTACTCCAGTATGAAAACCTTATCCGGCGACATGAAAACCTTATCCGACGACCCTCCGGGGGCTTACGGAGTGTTTTACACCTCATAAATTATGTTTTACGGTAGTCTCTGGAAGAATTTCAGTACTTACTGGATGTTTTTCATCGCTCACTGGAAGATTTATAGTACTCACTGGATGTTTTTCGGTGTGTAAGTAGACTTTTGAGCGCTTACCGGACGTTTTATACCCCTTACTGGATGTTTTACTACCCTTCCAGTGTGTTTTCCGGTAGCCTCAGTACATTTTACACCTCCCTCAGAAGTACATTTACATTCCGCTAAAAGGATCAGATGTTAACCGGGCTTAATTTCCAAACAATCCTTCGTGGCTATTCTCCATTTCCAATTCAAGCAGCCATTGTTTGCGCCATAAGCCTCCGCCGTAGCCGGTAAGCTTTCCGTTGATACCTATCACGCGATGACAGGGAATAAGAATGTTCAGTTTATTTTTTCCATTGGCGTTTCCTACGGCACGGGTGCTGTTGACATCGCCTATGTTGCGTGCGATATCAAGATAACTTACCGTTTTTCCATAGGGTATCTTTTGCAATTCAGCCCACACTCTTTTCTGGAAATCGGTCCCCTGCGGATTCAGCGGCAAATCAAAAACTTTTCGTTTGCCGGCAAAATATTCATTCAGTTGTTCAATACATTCCTTAAGCAAACCCTGAACAATTGTTACCGGATGATTGCTTCCGGAATCGTATAAAATGGATTCTATCCCGTTTCCATTTCCCGAAATCTCAAGTAAACCAACGGGTGACGAATATTGATAAACAAATGGAGTCATAAGCGTGAATTAAAGAAATGCCTTACCGATTTTTTGATTAATTTTGTACTTTCTTTTCAGAAAAATTATTGGTAAAAATAATATAATTTCTTAATCCAAAACCAGCAATGAGCGAACACATTAAACACGAATGTGGCATAGCATTAATACGATTATTAAAACCTCTGGGATTTTATCAGGCAAAATACGGAACCTCCTTTTATGGCTTAAACAAACTTCATCTTTTGATGGAAAAGCAACACAACCGTGGTCAGGATGGCGCAGGGATTTCCAATATCAAATTCGATCTGAAGCCGGGAATTAAATACATCAACCGCGTTCGTTCCAATTCTGCCCAGCCCATCGACGATATTTTTAAGGGCGTTTATGATAAGATAAATCTGATAAAAGAAAAGAATCCCCAACGTTTGCAGGATGTTGACTGGCTTAAGGAAAATGTGGAATTTACCGGCGAATTATTCCTTGGACACCTTCGCTATGGAACGTTTGGACGGAATAAAATTGAGAACCTTCACCCGGTGCTTCGTTTCAATAACTGGATGACCAAAAATTTAGCCTTGGCGGGAAACTTTAACCTGACCAATGTGGATGAACTTTTCGAAAAGTTAATCGAATTGGGCCAGCATCCGGTTGAAACCACCGATACGCTTACGGTCCTTGAAAAGATTGGTCATTTTCTCGACGAGGAAAACGAAGATCTTTACCGCAAATTTAAGAATCAGGGGCATGCCAAAAAAGATATTTCGCAACTCATTGCCGACAACCTCGATATTCAGAAAATATTAACCAAAGCATGTTCCTACTGGGATGGAGGCTATGTTATGGCTGGCATGGTTGGTCATGGCGATGCCTTTGTCATTCGCGATCCTTCGGGCATACGTCCCGCTTTTTATTATCACGACGACGAGGTAGCCGTGGTAACTTCGGAACGTCCGGTGATTCAAACGGCTTTCAATATTTCTGAGGAATCGGTAAAAGAAATAAAGCCGGGCTATGCTTTAATAATCAAAAAGAATGGTTCGGTTAATGAAGTGCTTTGCCATCAGCCTTATGAAAAAAAGGCGTGTTCGTTCGAGCGTATCTATTTTTCGCGGGGTACGGATGCCGATATTTACAAGGAACGTAAAAAATTGGGTAAACTGCTTTGCCCCTCTATCCTTAAAGCCATTGACTACGACATCGAAAATTCGGTCTTTTCCTATATTCCCAACACGGCTGCCGTGGCTTTTTATGGTATGATGAAGGAAATGGACGTTTTTTGTAACAAAATTAAAAAGGACAAAATATTAGAATCCCAGGGAAAATTAACTCCCGAACTGCTTGATAAAATCCTTTCGCTGACCCCGCGGATGGAAAAAGTGGCGGTTAAGGATATTAAACTCCGGACTTTCATCACTCAGGATAAACAACGTGACGACCTGGTAACCCATGTTTACGACATTACCTACGGTATCGTTCGCCGGGGCGTGGATAATCTGGTGGTGATAGATGATTCCATCGTTCGTGGCACGACCTTAAAACAAAGTATTATACGTATCCTCGACAGGCTGGGACCCGTTAAGATTGTCATTGCCTCGTCGGCTCCTCAGATACGTTATCCCGATTGCTATGGTATTGATATGGCAAAACTCAACGACTTTATCGCTTTCAATGCGGCCATCGAACTGCTGAAGGATACTCACCAGGAAAATATAATCAACGAAGTTTATACGAAGTCGAAGGCTCAGGAAAATCTTCCAAAGGAACAAATTATCAATCATGTAAAAGATATTTACCGTCCCTTTACCGCCGACCAGATTTCCGAAAAAATAGCTCAATTGGTTACTTCAAAAGAGGTGAAAACGAATGTCAGGATAGTGTATCAAACCATAGAAGATCTGCACGAAGCTTGCCCGAATCATCTGGGCGATTGGTATTTTACCGGTAATTATCCGACTCCCGGAGGAAATAAAGTAGTAAACCAGGCTTTTATCAATTATATTGAAGGGCGAAACAAAAGAGCCTACTAACAATTACGAATTACGAATTACAAATTACGATGTACGAATTACGATTTGTAATTGAAAGACATTCCATGTTTATAAAAGGCAAATTGATTACTTTCCTTATTTGCTAAACTTTAAACTGATGTTTAAAGTGGAAAAACATGGAATGTCTATTGGCTAAAACCCTGTATATTTTTGTAACTTTTTATTTGAAGATTCGTCTAACAGACATCTTTTATTCTTCTAATAAAAAGTTAACCCATGATTAGAACACTCAATCTTTCCAAAATCTTCCGTACCGATGAAGTAGAAACCACGGCGCTTAACCAGGTGTCATTCCGTATTGAACCGGGCGAATTTGTAGCCATTATGGGGCCATCGGGATGTGGAAAATCTACATTGCTCAATATCCTTGGATTACTCGACAACCCTTCGTCAGGCCAGTACTTTTTTCTTGATAAAGAAGTCTCCACCTTTTCCGAACGTCAGCGGGCCAATCTGCGTAAGCAGAATATAGGTTTTGTTTTTCAGAGTTTCAACCTGATCGACGAGCTCAATGTATTCGAAAATGTGGAATTGCCATTAATTTATTTGGGCTTTTCAGCAAGCGAACGTCGCAAGAGGGTAGAGGAGGTTTTGGAACAAATGCAGATTGCCCACCGTAAAAAACATTTTCCTTTGCAGTTATCAGGAGGTCAGCAGCAAAGGGTGGCGGTTGCCCGTGCGGTGGTTGCCAGGCCACATCTTATCCTTGCCGACGAACCTACCGGTAACCTCGATTCCGCCAACGGCGAAGAGGTGATGAACCTGCTCGAAAGTCTTAATCATAACAGTACGACCATCATTATGGTTACTCACTCCCAACGCGATGCCGAGTATGCCAAGCGCATCATCCGCCTGTTCGATGGACAGATTGTAACTGAAAATATCAAGGAACGTTTCTTTGTTTAATATCCGCACCCATGATCAAGAATTATTTAAAAAGCGCCCTCCGGAATATTACCCGTAATAAGTTTTATTCCGTACTAAACATCCTTGGACTTTCTATCGGGCTAATATCTACCATTTTTATCCTGCTCTATATCCAGGATGAACTCTCCTTTGATAAGTATAATAAAAATTACAAACGCATTTATCGCCTTGAATCCGATTTCTGCGTAAATCAAAAACATGATAAGTTTGCTGTTACCGCCATTCCTATGGCTCCTGCTTTAAAACTGGAATATCCGGAAATAGAATCTTATACCCGTTTGCTTCGCAACGAAGACATGTTGATAAAATATAATGGTAAAGAACTTTATGAAAATGATATCTGGTATGCCGACTCTACTTACTTTTCCATTTTTAGCTGTAATTTTATTGCCGGTGTACCAGAAAAAGCACTTAATGAGCCTAATACCATAGTGCTTACGCAAAAACTGGCAGAAAAATATTTCGGGACGGAAAATCCTGTTGGTAAAATTATTACTTCAACCGGCAATCACGGTTATAAAGTTACCGCAGTTATTGAGAACCTTCCCGGCAATACCCATTTAAAATTCGACGGATTGATTTCTACTTCGTCTCTTGCCAAAGAGGTAGGTTACAAAAAATTTAACAGTCTTGATCCGGAAAATTTCTATAGTGTACAGGCATATAGTTTTATTCTATTGAAACCCAATGCTGACATAAAAAACATCCTGACTAAGTCACCGACTTTTATTAGAAAATATATGGGAGATATTGGTAAACAGTTTAACACGGAATTTGTATTAATGGCTACCAATTTAGGGAAAATACACTTGCATTCGGATCTTACCGCCGATTTGCCAACTGGTAACAAGTTGTATATTTATATTTTTTTGTTAGTGGCTGTTTTTATCCTGTTGCTTGCCGCTATCAATTATATGAATATGGCTACCGCTCGTTCGCAAGGCAGGGCTAAAGAAGTAGGTATGCGAAAAGTCATGGGAGCGTACCGTGCTCAGTTGCAACGGCAGTTTCTTGCCGAATCAGTGCTGATATCTTTCATTGCTTTGCTGATTGCGCTTGGATTTATGCAGTTGCTGTTGCCGCTGTTCAATGAACTGGCCGATAAACAGCTTACCTTTGGTGTAATTTCCAGTCCGCTGATTTTTGGTGGCATCATTCTCATCACTTTGCTTGTAGGACTATTATCAGGAAGCTACCCGGCCTTATATCTTTCCTCTTTTTCGCCAGCCATAGTGTTAAAAGGGAAAACCCGTACCGGGAGAAACAGCGGATTCCTCCGCAAAGCATTGGTGGTATTTCAGTTTGTGATTTCTATCTTTATGATCATTGGAACGCTGGTGGTGGGTAGCCAGTTTCGTTATCTGCAAAATAAAGATTTAGGCTATGATAAAAATGACTTGATATTCACACAGATTCAGGATACTACCTTTGCTAAAAACATTCCGTCTTTCAAGCAGGCTCTTTTGTCTAATCCAAACATCCTTGGCATAAGTACTTCTTATGGTTTACCAAATGGCAATTATTCCATCCAGGTGATGAGGGCCGAAAGCAACAGTAAGATGCAGGAAGTTACCCTTAACGACATGATAGTGGACTATGATTTCATCCGGTTGATGAAGATGAAGGTTATCAAGGGCCGTGATTTTAATAAAAATATGGGAACCGACATGACAGAGGCTGTGATCATTAACGAGACGGCCGCACGTAAATTAGGATGGGGCAATAATCCGCTTGGCAAAAAAATACAGTTTGGCGTAAACCCGGATGGTACTGCCGACAGAAACACCAAAGTGATAGGGGTAGTAAAAGACTTTAATTTTAACTCTTTGCATAATCCCATTGAACCCATGGCGATGTTTTTGCAAAAGAAAACCGGAGGCTACCTTACCATACGTGTGAAACCGGGAACGATGCAATCTTCTATTGAAGCCATTAAAGATGAATGGTCGAAGTTTGGTGTGAAAAACCCCTTCGATTGCAAGGTGTATGGCGACGAGTATGGCAAGTTTTATGATGCTGAAAAGAAGCTGACAAAGATATTTACGGTGTTCTCCATCTTATCACTTTTCATTGCTTTACTCGGACTGCTTGGACTGGCATCTTTCATGACCGGCCAACGTACCAAGGAGATTGGAATACGCAAAGTTTCTGGAGCTACCCTCAGCGATATTACCGGGATGTTTTACCGCGAGTTTTCGTGGCTGGTGCTGATAGCCTTTGTCATAGCCACTCCTCTCGCTTATTATTTCCTCAACCGCTGGCTCGACAAGTTTGCTTATCACATGCTTATTTCATGGCTTACCTTTTTCCTTTCCGGACTGATGGCTTGGATAGTTACCCTGTTTACCATAAGTTTTCATACCATACGTGCAGCAACCGAAAATCCGGTTACGGCTATAAAGTATGAATAAACGTTTTGGATAATTATTATAAGAAGCTCATCTTTACAGGTGAGCTTCTTCAGTTATTGCCTGTAAGGGATTTGCTACTTTAAATTCAGGGCTTGTCTCTTTTGCTCGTAATAAGCGATACCGGTTGGGTTTGCGATTCCACGTACAAAATTATCGAACATAACGTCGAAAAGAACCGGAAATGAGAATTTATCCGGTGGAAAAAGTTCGGGATTATGCAAGTCAATCAACCGGCTGATGTATAAACGGGCAACAAGTTCTACGCTCAGGTCATCCCGATACATCCCTTGACAAATGCCTTTTTCGATATTGATTTTCATTTTTTCGTAAATGAAATCTATCCTCTTTTCAATATGTTTTTGGTAAAGTGCCGGGTAATATTTCTGAATTTCATAGGTTACCATCGGATTTACTTTCTTGAAACGTTTACTGATTTCCTTACCTACAATCATCAATATATCTATGGCATTTACTCCTTCAAAATTGTATTCTTCAAATATGGTCCCAAAACTGTCGCGTTCAAAATCCAAAACCTTGGTAACAAGTTCTTGTTTGTTTTTTACGTATTTTAGAAGTATCTTTTTAGGGACTTTCAAGGAATTTGCGATCTCATCCATTGACATTCTTTTTATTCCCTTGTCGTAAGTAAAATCGCGGGTTTTTTCTAAAATCTTCTCGAATTCGAGTTCCATGAATAATGATTTGATTATATTAATTTTGGATTAAATTTTAAATCCGGTGTAAAAATAGGAAAAAAATCAATAAAGCCTACCAATTTGGTTTTTATATTAAAGGATACGTGGAAGATTCTATACAAAAAAAGGAAGGGACGGAAGATATAAACGTTTGTTCTACAAAAAAAGGACGCTTTGTTTAGTAGCGTCCTTTTTAAATTTAAAAATTGGAAGTTAATCATTATGACAGCTATGACCTTCGCCATTGTGATGTTCATGCTGCATACAGCTTATTCCGCTATCGGTAAGATTGCCCGAGATAAACATTTTTACAACCTCTGTTGCGTCGCCCGAACAGCCACGGATAACTTTTATCCCGAAATTGCCAAGCACGTTAACGGCACCTTCGCCCATTCCTCCGGCAAGCATTACCGTTACGCCATCT